>Ga0194119_10003224_pt1 | contig 26426 bp, 19 predicted proteins | sample TA2MahC100mmetaG_FD_148620 | JGI IMG/M metagenome (GOLD analysis project Ga0194119, IMG submission 148620) | Freshwater microbial communities from Lake Tanganyika, Tanzania - TA2015018 Mahale Deep Cast 100m | ecosystem: Environmental > Aquatic > Freshwater > Lake | place: Tanzania: Lake...
TGCTGTCCTCCGCAGGGGTCTTCGCTGCCTTCAAACCCCTATGGATATTGATGCGGACGAGCATCCGGGAGATTCGCACGCGCGGCTCAAAACGGAAATGTGGGCTAAAGAGATTCTGAAGATCGACGCAGCCGCCGCGCTGGCGTTCCGCGATGCCGCAGTGCCTCCGCCTGCCGGCTACAAAGGCCTGAAGTTCAAACTGAGCCGGAATTACCCGAAATCCGTGCCTAAAAAGTGCACGGAGTGCACGTGGCTGGACCCGAATCTGAAAGTCAATTTCGCGCCCGCGCTGCCCGCGAAACCCATGCCCGCCAATGCCTGGCAGACCGGCTACTGGGCGGAGTACATCAACCGAATCATCACTTACGTCCGCGAAGGGCAGGACGACAATCTGGCCGACAACATAGGCTTCCGCGTGAACGTCAAAGGCAAGACCCGCTGGTTCAACATCCCGTGGATGGCGGTGGACCCGACGGCCGGCCGCGAGTTTATTCACGGAACGACCAATGAGCGCACGGCGCACTTGTCCGACCTGATCGGCCCGGCCGGGAGTCCCAAGCGCGGCGTTCACACGCTTCCGGGCGTGAGCGACGCGTGCAAGACCAAATACCCGCACGGATTCGAGAGCTGGTCTGTCGGTTTCTACAACGAGTGGGGCGGCGCCTCGATCGGCAAGGTCATTCCTCCCAGCGGCAGGCCCAGCCTCGGCAGCTACATGGGCACGCCGATGCCCGACGGACTTCCGTTCCCGGAAGGGACGATGGTGGTAAAGGTCCTGACCAGTTCCGCGCCCGAAGAGTGCGTGCCGTTCCTGAAGGGCGCGCCGAAGTGGACGGTGGACCGCCACGTGATGGACCCGGTGAAGGGTTATTTGTGCAAGCGCGAACCGCAGGTGAATCACATCGTGCAGATCGATGTGGCGGTGGTGGACAACCGGAACCCGAACCGCTGGGTGTATGGCACCTACGTCTATGACGGCAATCAACGCGGCGCCACTTTCTGGGACCGCCTTGTACCGCTGGGCCTGCAGTGGGGTTCCGATCCCTGGACCTTCCCCGCCGTTCCGCGCGCGGAGAGTCAACCGATTCAACAGACGGTCCTCAATCCCGGCGTGAACATCTTCGAGCACTACGGCTGCGAGAAGCGCCTGGCCGGTCCGGTGGATAACCCGGCGTCGTCCTGCCTCTCCTGCCATGGCAGCGGATACGCCGCTCCGAAAGGGCAGCTTAGCGTCATGGGCACCACCATTCCGCCGTCGTTCGGGTTCACCGGTATCTGCAGCCAGTACTCCTTGGATAACGCGGCGTACTTCCAGAACATTCCGGTGCCGCAAGCGTTTCCGAACGGACGGTTCCCGAATACGCTGAGCATGGACACCTCGCTCCAGCTACAAGTGGCGTATCAACAGTTCGCCATTTTTAACACCAAAACGCCCAACGCCTGCACGGATCCAAACCAATTCTAGGAAAGAGCACTCACATGGAAAGACGCGACTTACTCCGCGCCGCCGTAACCGGTGGGGCACTGCTTTCGAACGCCTGCCAGACCAAGGTGGAAACCTCCAAGGGGCCCTCCTACACGCTGGAAACGAAGATGATCGACAAGAACATGGCCGGCACGCCGGTCCGGCTGCGATCCTACAACGGGACCATTCCGGGTCCGTTAATGAAGGCCCGGCCCGGCGATGACCTGATGGTCAAGATCAAGAACTCGCTGCCGGCGTACAACTCCACCGGATGGAACGGCAATCACAATGTGCCCCATCATCTGGATACGACGAACCTGCATGTCCATGGTCTGGACGTCGCCCCGCATCTGTTCGAACCGCAGGGAACGTCCAATCCGCTGGCCAAGATGATCCACATCCCGCCCGGCGGCGTCTACGACTACACCTTCCGGCTGCCCAAGGATCATCCGTGCGGCCTGTTCTGGTATCACCCGCATCATCACGGCTCCACCGCCGTTCAGGCCGTAAGCGGCATGGCGGGCGGCCTGATCGTCTACGGCGAAATCGACGAGGTCCCGGAGATCAAGGCGGCCCGCGATATCCCGCTGGTGATCCAGGATATCGGCGTGTTTCCGAGCGACACGACACCGGGCATCTGGGAGTACAACCCGGCCCAGAACGCAATCTGGCAGACGTTTACAGGTAACGTCACGATGCTCGGGAAGCCGACCAACTTAAAGGGCGGCTTCACCACGGGCGACTACGCGCTGCGGTTCTATCTCTTGAACGGAGAGCCGTTCTTCCAGGAGACCCACCAGAATCCGCAGCCGAACAAGCAACCGTCGCCGCTTGGCAAGCAGTTGCCGCCCACGCGGATCCGGATGGCGCAAGGCGAAGTGGTCCGGTTCCGCGTGTTGAACGGCTGCTCGGACAACCTGATGCCGATCATGGTGGAAGGCCACGACATGTATCTGCTCGCGATGGACGGCGTCAACTTTCCGGCCGTCAGCGTGATTCCGCCTCCGTCGAAACCGGAAGGCAATGGGCAGGTTCTGCTGGCGCCGGCGAACCGCGCCGAGTTTCTGATTAAGGCAGTCAATAAACCGGGTGTTTATAAGATTCTGCAACTGTCCCAGACGCAGCAGTTTCTGTTCAGCGACCGGAAGGTGATCGCCGAGATTGAAGTGACCGGCGAAACCAAGAACATGACCGTCCCCACCGCCCTGCCGCCGCCCAAGCGGTATTACCCGCTGATCGATCCGGCGACGGTAACCACGAACCGGACACTGGTGTTCGGCGGTGCCTTTCCGGGCGTGGCGAATCCGGTGGTGGGAATCGACTTCCTGTTAAACAACTCCCAGTATCAGGAGGAGGCGGTTCCACAGGTGACCAAGATCGGCGCTGTGGAGGAGTGGCAACTGCAGGTGTTCGGCGCGCACCATGGCGGCACGGAGGGCCACCCGTTCCATATTCACGTGAATCACTTCGAGGTGATCTCGATCGACGGCAAGGCACTGCCCGCGCCCATGATTCAGGACACTGTCTGGATTCCAATGAAATCGACGGTTGTCATCCGGATGAAGTTCAAGGAGTTCGGCGGCAAGTCGGTCTACCATTGCCACATTCTGCCGCATGAGGATACAGGCATGATGCAGAATTTTCTAATTCTGTAAACTATCTCCAGCGATTTCACTGGAGGAGCCCAGACATGTCCAGAGTATTGGCCACCGGCTTGTTGATGGCGATGAGCGGCGGCTCCCTGCCTGCCGGCGCCATTCTATTTGGCCTGAACGGTCTTGGGTCGGCCGCCACGCTTGGGGACGGCCAATTTCAGATGACCGCGGGGGTTGACCTGGCGCTGAGCGATCAGGGCACGACGTTGTTGGTTCCCGGCGGCACGTTGAACCTGTTCGGCGGCGCGCTGGAATCCTTTTCAGTCAATCTCGCCGGCGATTCGGTATTCTCGGCACGGCTGGACTTTTCGCCGGGCGGAGCGTTCCTCTTACTGAGTGGAATCGGCCTGTCCCCCAACGCGGATGTCATCACGAACGGGCCCATCTTCACGGGCGGGCTGGTTCAACCACTGGTGCTGACGTTCGTCCCCAACGCCTCCTGCCCGTTGGGGACGACTTGTACCGGCCAGTACATTCTCTTTCAAGCCGTGGCCGTGCCAACGGGCGGTCTGGACCCGAACGTGAATGCCTATTTCGGCCTCGCGAACGACTCCAGGCTGCTGCTCGGCATCCTCTCCGGCCAGTTCGACGGTTCGTTCAATACGTTGAACGGCGACGTCTTCAGCCTGGGGCCGATTCGAAATCCGAGCCTTTTCCTGGTGGAAGAGGTCCCGGAGCCGTCCACGCTGGCGCTTTGCGGCGTTGCGTTGCTCAGTAGCTGGCGGGGTCGCCGCCTTGTTCCCACTTGTGGTTTGGCTTCACGGCGTCGAACTGGGACTTCGTGATTTCCACGCCGTCCGACTGATTCAGCCGCGCCATGAACGGGAAGAACGGAATTGTCGGCGGCTTCGGCGGCGCGCCGGTGGCGGCGGCGTTGGAGTTCCAATCGTCGCGGTAGCCGGTGAGGTTCTGGCCGCCCGTGCCGAGTTGCAAGCCTTCGTTTGTCGCGCGATCCTTGATCTTCTGCAGCCGGGTGGCGACGTTTCGCGCGTCGTCGACGCGGGACTTGATGTCGTTCATCGCATTACGCGCCTGGCGAACGGCGTCGCCCACCGGCCCGTCGATCCTGCCCAGCGTGTTGTCCATGATCAACTGCCACACCGGCATGAACGTGTTCCGGAAGTTCAGCGAGAGAATCCATGGGAAGACGCCCAGGTAGGCTTCATATGCCAAGGCGTTGGCGTTTTCGCACTGCTGACGCAGCCCTTCCAGTTTGTCGACGCACTCGCCCATGGTTAATTCCAGGGCCACGTTCAGGCGGCGCAACACTTCGCTGTTCAGCTCTTCCAAGCCCTTGTCCATCAGGGCCTGGCCCGGCTGGACATTCATACCCTGGACGTTCACGCCGAAGTCCTTGACTTGCCGAAGGAAGTCAATCTTGCTCATGACGATCTCGACCAGCCGGTCCAGCATGCGTTTGCGCGCCGCTTCGTAGACCTCGTCGTCGATAATCTCGGCCACCGCGGGGCGGGCCATTAACTGCTTGTACAGCTCTCGCAGAAACTCGTTGTTCACGGTCGTCACTTCGACGATGATTGTTTCGACGAAGCCCGGCAGTGAGCCGACGCCCAGTCCGGCCTTGAAACCGTTTGCGATCAAGGTGGCGAGTTCTTTCGGCGGCTTCGGGCCTCCCGGCGGCGGCGGCGCGCCCATGGCCGGAGGCGGCTCGGGAACGATCTGAAACGCCTGCTCCAGGTACGGCTGGCCTGGGGCGTCGGGTTGATCCGGATCCGGCACCAGGAAGTCCCGGACCTGGTCCCGGACATCCTGAATCCTGTCCCGGACGTCCTGCACGCGCTGGCGCGCGTCGTCCAGGAATCCGATGCCTGTGGGTGACGGGCCGCCGCCGGATCCTCCGCTGGGGGCCGGGGGGGCGGCCGGCGGCGGGTACCACAAATAGAACGCCGGCGTGAGCGTCCCCTGGATCGCGGCGACGGTATAGCTCCGTACCGCCTTCTCGATGGGCTTTTCCAACTCGATGGCGATTCGCACGTAGAAGTGCAGATAGACGTCCATCGGCTTAAAGGCGAACCCGGTGACGAAGTTCAAAATGTCGCCGATGATAGGCGGAAGCGCCGGCCCGACGACCGGGATCTTGGAGAGCAGTCCGCTTGTTGGATCGTTCGTGGGCGGGGCGAGGAGTTTTTGCTGAAACGCGCGGTAGTTGCAGCGGGCCTGATGCAGGTCGATCCCGCACTGGTGCATGTCTTTGTAGGTCAACGACGCGGTGTTGACCTTCCCGATCGCCGTCGTCACGGCCTGGCCCATGGGATTGATGTCCGACGCCTTGGGCGCCTGGGACCCTCCGCCGGAACCCAGCATGTCGGAGGCCATGTCGACCATCTGGCCGAGACCGCCCTTTGTCTTTTCCAACGCGTCCAGCACCGACTGGCAGCCGGTCATCATGGACGCGAGCAGCATCGCCTCCCGGTGCAGCGCGGCGCGGTATTGAATCGCGCGTTTCTTCTGGCCGGGCAAAAAGCCCACCAGAACCTCGTCGTCTTTCTCCGGCAGATGATGGAAGTTCTTGGAGTTATCGATGTGGACGTGGGCGATGTGGATGAACTCGATCTCGGCGCCGCGATCGATGGGCCGCAGGTCGCCGGGCGCCTGCGCGCCGGCCAGGCTTTGATCAGGACGGTCGAAGTTCTCGCCTTTGTAGAACTGCATCGCCGCGTTGCTGGCCGCGCCGCCGGGCAGGTTGCCGCCTAAGGCGTTGCTAACCGCATCCATCCCACTTGAGATTGCATCCAACATAAACGTCCTTCTTCCCTAATTCGCTACGTGTGCAGCGACTCTAACTTCGCCTTGGTTGCGCCGTCCATCTCCCCGGTCTCGGGCAGCTTCTTGGCGCCCTGGAACTGGGACACGGCCTGCCGGAACAGGTCCGTTTCCTCGTCGCTCTCGTCGCCGCAACTGTAGCCCAGGTTGTTCAGGCGCTGTTTCTGGCCGGAGACGGTATCGATGGGATTCAAATGGCCCACCCGCACCGGATACTCTTCCTTGCCGCCCTGCAGCTTCAACACGCCGCCTTTCGAGTCCGGCTGGATGAAGTGCTCCAGGTTGCCGTCGCCGTCGGTGGTGCCGTGGATGATCTCATCGTCGATCACCAGCGAGTACGGTTCGTTCGCCCGCGGTTCCCCGAGCATCATCAGCCGCATCTTCAACTTCTGCGGCGTTCCCTTCCACACGAAGGTATGGCGCGCGTCGGTCGCCTTGGAGAACGTCTTCAACCGCAGCGGCGGTACGAAAACCTCGTCGCCGGGAAACAGGATGTTCGGGTTCTTCCGCAATGCTTTCAACTCGGCGTTGTTGCCATGATTCCAGACGGTCTCCCAGAAATGTCCGAACTGATGCGCAATGCTCGGAATGCTGTCTCCGGCCTGCGCGATTACCGTAAAATCGTCTTCCGCTTCCGCCATACTCTAGGCCTCCCTTACCGCGTCCTGGTCCAGCTTCAGCCACTTTACCTGGCACTGGCCGCCATCGATCTTCTCTACGCGAATCAAGCCGTTTTTATCGGTCGATTTCGTCGTTTTCTTGCCGTTGGGCAGTGTGATTTCACACGACATTCCGCGGATCGGCTGCCCGGCCTCATCGTCGAGCTTGACTTCGATCCAGTGCGTCTTGTCCTTGTTCTCTTCGGCGTTCTCGTCGTGCGTGTTTTCGCCGGCGCTCTGGCCCGCTTTGTTTTCGGTCGGTCTGGTCTCTTCGGGCTTCAAAGCCGCGGCGGGCTTGATGGGCGGATCCGCTGACGGTCCTGTGTTAGCAGGTACGGAGACCGAGGCACTGGCGGAGTTGATGTTTACCATGCTGCCGGTGATGAAAACTCCGCCGCTATTGATCGTGACTGAGTTTGAGCCGCACTTCAGTCCGATTCCCGAGGGCGCGCTGATCTCAACTGCCCCAGCTGAATCGATTTTTATATCAGCGCCTTTGACGTGGACGGTACTGTCCGACTGGACCCGTGTCCCGGTCGTGCCCTTCACGTACATAAACCCATTTGCAAAAAACCGGCCGTGACCTTGAGCCGCGATGATCATGTCAGAGTCTGTCTTGATCGCGTAGTGCCCTTTGACCGTGACACCCTTCTTGCCGCCAATTGAGGTTGCTGAATCACCGCCGATCGTCTCGTTGAACGATCCATCGATGTTCCCAAAGTACGAGTCCTTACACCGGAAGTGCACATCCTTCTCACCGTGAATGAAGATGTACTCGCTGCCGATTTTGTCCTCGAAGCGAATCTCATTCAGGTTCTGCGCGCCGGCGCCCGGTGTCGAGCGGCTCTTTATTCCGCTCCAAGTCTTGTTGTCCGGCAGCGCGTGCGGAGGCATTTCGTGCGCGTTGTAGACCGAACCCACGGCCATCGGCTGATCCGGGTCCCCTTCTTCAAACGCGATCACCACTTCCTGGCCGATGCGCGGGATGTGGACCATGCCCCAGTTGTTTCCGGCCCAAGGCGTTGCAACGCGCACCCAGCAGGAGCTGCCGCCGTCGAACTGGCCCTGCCGGTCCCAGAAGAACTGCACCTTGATCCGGCCGTACTTATCCGTGAAGATCTCTTCGCCCGCCGGTCCGGTGACCAGCGCCACCTGCGTCCCGTGAATGCGCGGCTTGGAGGCCAGCCGTTTGGGCCGGAAGGGCAGCGCCAGAGGAATGCACGTGAACGAAACGTGCCGGTCCACTACGATTTCGGACGACTCCATGCCATAGCCGCCCTGTTCGGAGATCGAGTGGCTGACGGTGGTGATGACGTACTCGTCGTCGTCGGAAAAATGGCCCGTTAAATTGAACTTGAAGCCGGGCGTCATGTTCAGATACTGGGTTTCGCCCCGCATCCGGATCATTTGCGCGGCTTCTTCCTCGATGCGAATCCTGGAGGTCCGCTCGCCGTCGCCCTGGATCTTGCCGATCCTGTCGGACTGTTCGCCGCCGCCCGGAGCGATACCGTCGAACCGTTGCGCGTACTCGCCCGGATACTCGTAGATCTCCAACGCCTCATTGGCGCCGGCGTTGAGCTTGTGCTGGACCTTGCCGATGGTCAGCGGGGCGTTGACCTTCACCGACGTTTCCAGATTTTTGTGCGGCAGCTCGAAGCAGTGGTCCCACAGCGTCACTTTGCCGGGGCGCAGCTCCTGCGTCTTGGTCCACTGGCGAATCGTCTCCAGATCGCCCGGATTGCCGATCTCGTCGTCGAACGGAATCTCGTTCTTGAACTCGAGTTCGTCGTGACCCTGCGGCGTGTCGGCGACGATCATCTCGTGCTTTTCGTCGCTGTGCTTGAAATAGTAGTAAATGCCTTCCTCGGCCATCAGCCGGGAGGCGAAATCGTAGTCGCTTTCCTTGTACTGTACGCAGTAGTCGCGCGGCTCGTATTGACCGGTGAGCCGCCACACCATATCCAGACCCGCGAAGACTTTCTTGAGGATGTCCGGGATCGTCAACTGCTGGAAGATCCGGCTTTGGGTGCGCTGCGTCAACGTCCAGAGCTTTGGCACCATTTCGATCCGGTAGGTGATGGTGTGGAGGTTGTACCGGTCGCGCGTAATGGAGCGCGCGATGCCGTGAAACCAACGTTCGCCCTCTTCGTCCAGCGTCGCCCGCATTGAGACCGGCTGGCCGATGATGTCCGCGAACTCCACCTCTTCGTCGACTCCCGCCCAGGCGTGGATCTCGAACTGGTAGATCTCCGAAATACCCTCTTGGCCGCCGATATAGATAGCCTTGAGCAGGTCTTCTCCCAAAGGAGTGTAGAGCTTCAGGAGCCGGGTCTCTTGTGTGTATTTAGATGCCATAAAACTTCGGGTCGCTCACGGGTCCCACTAGGAAAAGCGAAATCGGCGGGAAAAAGGCGTCGCGGCCAGGCCGCAACGCCCCGAAGAAGGTTAGAGAGAATAGGCGAAGTCGCCGTTTTCGGTCAAAGTCACGGAGATTTTCTCGCCCTGCTCGCCCGCCGCCATCATTACGAGTAACTGGTTAGAGATGTCGGGCAGCAGCGAATTGGTCAGAATATTGTCGACGTTGCGGGCGCCGGACTCCACTTCGGTACATCGCGCGGCGATGGCGTTCAAAACGTCGTCGTTGTAGTCGAGCGTCATGCCGTGGTTCTGCTTGAGCCGCTTCTGGATCTTGCCCAGCTTCAGGCGAATGATCTGCTTCAACGCCTCGTCGCGAACCGGGTAGTACGGAATAATGACCATGCGGCCCAGGAACGCCGGTTTGAAGACCTTGTCCAGTTCCGGCTTGATCGTTTTGACGATTCCCGCCGGCGTGGGCGCCGTGTCCATGTCCGCCGTCAGCTTCATGATCTGATCGGTGGCGGCATTGGTGGTCAGGATGATGATCGTGTTCTTGAAGTCGATCTCGCGGCCCTCTCCGTCATCCATCTGGCCCTTATCGAAGACCTGGAAGAAGAGCTCCAAAACGTCCGGGTGCGCCTTTTCCACTTCGTCGAGCAGCACGACCGAGTACGGCCGCCGGCGAACGGCTTCCGTCAGGACACCGCCCTCGCCGTAGCCGACGTATCCGGGGGGCGAGCCCTTCAGTGTCGACACGGTATGCGCTTCCTGGAACTCGCTCATGTTGATGGTGACGATGTTCCGCTCGCCGCCGTAGAGCAGGTCGGCCAGCGTAAGCGCCGTTTCCGTTTTGCCGACGCCGGACGGGCCCACGAGCATGAAGACACCGATGGGCTTGTTGGGATCTTCCATCTTCGCCTTGGATACCTTGATACGCTGCGCGATCGTGTCGAGCGCGTGGTCCTGGCCGATGACCCGCTGCTGCAACTGCCCGGTGAGGTTGATGGTCGATTCGATCTCGTCCTTCAACATTTTGCCAACCGGAATCCCGGTCCACGACGAGATGATTTCGCTGACCTGCTGCGCGTCGAGGCAGACGCCCACATACGGGTTTTCGCCCTGGAGCGCGGTGAGTTCGGTATTCATCGCATCCAGCTCGGCGCGCATGGGGCCCAGCTTGCTTGCTGCATCGGCCTCCATGGCGGTCTCTTCCATCTTGGCGCGCAGTTCGCGGAGCTTGCCCACCAGGCCGGCTTCCTTGTCGAAGCGTTCGCGGGCAGCGTCCAGTTCGGCTTTGCGAGCCACTTTCTCGGCCGCAATATCGGCCAGGCGTTTATCGTGCCCGCCCTGCACGGCGTTCTCGCGGGTGAGCGCCTTCTCCTGCACATCCAGGTCGTCCAGCCGGCGCTGCAGGTCCTCGATCGGCGCCGGGATGGAGTTCTGTCCCAAGGCCAGCTTGGCGCAAGCGGTATCGAGCACGCTCACCGCTTTGTCCGGCAACTGGCGGCCAGCCACGTAGCGGTGGGACAGCTTCACCGCCGCGTCCAGACCTTCGTCGAGAATGCGCACGGAGTGGTGCTTTTCGAGCGCGCCGACGATGCCGCGCAGCATGACCAGGCACACATCCACGGTCGGCTCCTCCACCTTCACAACCTGGAAGCGGCGGGTCAGGGCCGGGTCCTTCTCGAAGTACTTCTTAAACTCGCTCCACGTGGTGGCCGCGATGGTCCGTAGTTCGCCGCGCGCGAGGGCGGGTTTCAACAGGTTCGCCGCGTCGTTCTGGCCCGCCTGTCCGCCGGCGCCGATCATGGTGTGCGCTTCGTCGATGAAGAGAATGATCGGCTTGGGGCTCGACTTCACCTCTTCGATCAGCCCCTTCAAGCGGTTTTCAAACTCGCCCTTGATGCCCGCGCCCGCCTGCAGCAGCGCGAGGTCCAGCGAATGCAACTCCACGGTCTTGAGCGGCGGCGGCACATCGCCCTGCGCGATACGCATCGCCAGACCTTCCACCACGGCCGTCTTTCCGACGCCGGGTTCGCCGGTGAGGATCGGGTTGTTCTGGCGGCGGCGCAGCAGAATGTCGATCATCTGGCGGATTTCGGTATCGCGGCCAAGGACATTGTCGATCTTGCCTTTGCGCGCCTTCTCCGTCAGGTTCTCGGTGTAGGAGTCGAGGTTTGGCGTCTTGCCGGCGCCAGGGCGGGCCGGGCCGCCGGCCGCCGCCGGTGCGCCCGCCGTGCCGGCCGCGGCTAGAGGCGCCGTCTCTTCGACCGAGCTCTGGGTGATGACCAGGAAGTCCTTCTTTAAGCCCTCGGCGTTGATCTTCTGCAGTTCCTTCGAGAACTCGCGCGCCTGGCGGCCGAGGTCGTCGTTCGTCAACAGGGCGACGATGGCGTAGCCGCTGCGGATCTGCCCGGCGCCGAATTCGATGGAGCCGATGGTCCACGCTTCAGTGAGCATCTTCAGGACGCTCTCGCTGATGGCCGGCGTGCGCGCGTTGCCGCGCTTCAGCTTATCCAAGCTGCGGTCCACTTCCTGCGTCAACCGCAGCGGGTCGATGCCGAAATGGCTGACGATGTAAGCCAGATCGTTGTCGGATCCGTCCATCAACATCCGAAGGAAGTGCTCCACTTCAATGTTGTAGTTCGTGCGGGACAAACACAGCTTCGCCGCTTCTTCCAGCGCCGTCCGCGTGTTGCTATTCAGCTTGCCAATTAGAGACTTTAGATTTACGCTCATGCCTTACCCTTTCAAAATCGAAGAACCGCGTCATAGGCGTCAGTGGTGCGCGAACGCGTTTTGACCCACGTCGTCCAACCCAACTGCACCTGGTCTAACAATGGAGCGGCCACCGGCGGGTTCTCGAGCTCTCCGGTGTGACAGACCGGAACCTCTTCGGCGGCCAAAATCAACTGCACTTCAAAATCCATGGACGGCCCGGCGTAGAGCCGCGCCAGATCCCGCAGCGGCCGGTTGGCGGCGCCGTCGGGAAGAAAATCGCGATACTGCGCCAAGGTGAGCGGGCCGACCACCAGACGCACGGCGGACTGCTGATCGTAGACCTCGTCGCCGACGATCGCGCCCACACCCAACTGTTCGGACAAATCGTTGCCAAGGTCGAATTCGCAAAGCGACTCCTCGCTCAGCGGATACCACTCGCCGATGAACTGTTCCACGCCGCACGGCACGTCGAAGTAGTCGGCGATGAGGTTGGCTAATCCACAAGCCGGGCGGCTGCGCGAACTCAACAGGCCGGTGAAGTAGATCAGCGCATCGTCGGAGATCGACAGGCGCCGCTGCAGGCCGGGTGTGCCCAGGCCGACCAGGTCCAAAAGGATGTGCGAGAACCGGTCGCGGTCGCCGCGTTCGTAGGCGATCTGGAACCTGTATTTCTCCCAGGCCTGGAAGAACAGCGAGATGATCCGGTGATTGAACAGATCGAAGAACGCAGCGGTTGACGTGTCACGCTGCCGCATGCGCTCCCGGATGTACTCGGTGTAGTAGATGGGCAGCAGGCCTTGCGGACCGGTCAGGCCCATGAAGTTCACGGAAACTTCGGCCTGGCCTTCGGCGTTGAAGACGATCCTCTGAATCTCGCTGGCCGGGAACGCCAGTTGCTGATTGACCTTGAACCGCGCCACTTCCGTTTTCGGCGGGGCGAAGTGCCCCACGGGGGCGCGGTCCGGCGCCAGCCGTTCCAGCAGGCGCACGGCCTGGAAGAACTGGAAGGAAAAGCCTTCCTCCTCCATGCGGCCGCGCATGTAGGCGTGCCCCGGCGGCGGAAGGGGAATGGGAGTTATACCAGGATCTGCCGGCCCGCTCTCGGTGGCCATTGTCCCAATACCTCCCTTCTCTGTTTGGTCCGCACGGTCACGCGGGTAAAGCTGTTCATCGTGGTGTACAGCGCCAGGAACCGGTCCAACAAAGCGGCGAACAGATAGCCGCCCGCGCCCACGAACTGGTCTTCGTCCAACTCAATGTTCACGGCGGTTCCGCGCGCGAAGGTGATGCCGTTTTCCGAAATCAACCGGGCGAACTCCCGTTTGCTGTTGAGCTCCGAAATGCCGGCGATCTGCTTCTGCAAGTGCGTGAAGCTGGCGTATTCGTACAGGCGCAGAATCTCTTGCAGCGCCTCGCGGCCCTCGTCGACAAGCGAGAGGTGATTCAGAGACAGATGCGAGATCAGCCGCCACATCGCACCCTTGCCCGTGGGCGGCCGCACGGTTGGCGTCAGCTTGCGAAGAATGATCGCCTTGCGGATGGAGGCCATGCCGTGGGATTCCAGGTCGCCCTGCTGGTTGCCGATCGGCATCCGCGCCGGCAGATCGCGATTGGTGCAGATCGTACGCAGCGTGAGCGCGTCGAAGTCCGGCTTCATCGGCCGGCCCAGCAGGTCCACAAGACTGATCGAAACTTCGGTGCCCTCGTCGCCGGAGCGCGTAGACGGCCGCCGCACAGCGTGCCAGAAGGTCTGCCGTTTATCGCGTACTGTACCGTGCCGGTACGAGTAGAAGGGTTCGAAGTAGGTGATGTCGCCTGAGGTTGCGTTCGCGCTCAACACTTCCTGAATCGAGAAGACCTCCATGGCGTTCTGGCGCCGGACGTCCGGCACCACCGTGTATTCGGTCTTGTTCTGCGTCAGCAGAATCGGCTCCGCCGTCTGGGGGAACAGGTTGACCACCGGCGTGCAGTTCAGCTTGAGCGTGGTCGCGTCGACGCCCACCTCCAACTGCTGCATGCGCTCGAAACGCTCGAACTTGTCGATGAGAAAGACGAGTTCGAAACCGCCCTTAAAGCCAGAGGTGCGCAGCGCGTCCAGCCCGGTGAGAGTAAAGAAGAAGAACTTCTCCGGGCAGTGGAAATACTCCTGCACCAGCCGGTACCCTTCGAACGAGCGCCGCGGATACGGCAGCATCGCCTCGTTTTCCGCGAATCCGCCCGGGATCAACGCGGAAGGCGGCAGGACGACCGGCTGTTTCCTGGAGGCCGGGGCCAGATCCCGCAATAGAATCTGCTGGCAGCTATGGCTCAGCAGCTCGTAGAGCGTGTTAACCGTAGCGCTCTCGCCGTTCAGATAAAACGTAAGCGACTCGATCGGCAGCTTTTCCAGCGGCGCCTGGCCCGTGACCCGGAACTCGGCCCGCAGGGCCGCGGCCGCCGCACTCAATCGAGGCGGTGGATTCAAGCGGTCCGGCGACTTCCATTGGGTGCCGCCCACCTGCAACGGCCAGAACTTCACCTCTTGTGTCGTTTGAAACCGCATGGGCAGGCCGTCCACCGGACGCGACTGCAGGCCCGTGCCGCGGGGAACGTTCAGGCCGTTCACCAGCCCGGCGTTTTCCATGTCGGTGTGCAGTTCCACGATCGTCATCGACGGGATGGGCCGGATGAAATGCGGATAGACGATGCTGAGCATCGCTTCGGTGATTTCCGGAAACTCGTCGTCGATTTTCAGATGGACGCGCGCGGCCAGGAACGCAAAGGCTTCCAACAGGCGCTCGACATGCGGGTCCTCGCACTGCGCCGGCTCGAGCAGCAGGCGGCTGGCAATCTTGGGGTACTTTTCGGCGAACTCGGCGCCCATTTGGCGCAGAAAGGTCAGCTCCCGCTCGTAGTAGAAGAGTAACTCATCGCGCATCGTTACCCGCCCTCCACGTTGTAGGTCTGGCTGGACAGGTCGAGCGTTGTATCGAAGGAGACGCGCTCCGGCGCCGGATCCATCTTCAACATGCCTTCCACGCGGAAGCGGATCTGCATGGAGCCCGTTTCGACGGGCACCATGAATACCTTCGCCGCGGCCAACCGCGGTTCGAAAATGGCGACCGTGTTTTCGAGCATCCAGGACAAACGGTTCTGGTCGCGCGTGGAATGCACGGCGTAACTGGTCAGGTCCGTCAGGCCGTAGTTATAGAGCGAGTGCGTCAGTTCGGCCTTGGGATCCGTCGACTCCTCTTTGATCCGCCGGGAGTTCAGCAGCCATTCCAGGTCGCGCCGGACGGATTCCTTGAGCAGGCGCACCGATTGCGCGCGGGTCAGCATCGCCTCCTGCTGACTGCGGGGATCGCGGTCGGTCAGGCGGTCAAGCAAAGGTACTGTGACCTGATTTTCACGGTCGCCTCTGGCCATGGCTCGCTTACCTTAACACATTCATGGCGGCGACCGGATCCAGCCGGCACAGCTTCGCGTATAGCTTTCGCGCCGCCTCGCCGTCCTTGTCCGAACGCGCCATGCACCGGTAGAGCAGCAGGAGAGGGTGGGCGATCGTGTCGGAAAGCTCCCAGTCCTCCAGACCTCTGGATTCGATCTCCGCCGCCAACTGCTCCAGCAGCGGCAGGGCCATGGGCTCATTTCCGCTATCGATGAAAATCTTCGCCAACTGCGTTTTGCGGATGAAGCGCCCGCGGCCGGACTGCTCCATCTTCGCCTCGCGGTCGATCAACTCCACCGCTTCGCGCAAGCGTCCTCCGCGCAACGCCTGCTGGGCCAGGTCCCAGGCGTCGGGCGGGCCGGCTTCCTCTCCATTGGAGGCACCGTGCGGCGCGACGGCGGGCGGCGGGGAGTAGCTATCCTGCACGGGCGCGGCCTGCTGCCCGGCCAGCACTTCGGTCTCGATCCACTGGGCGGTCTCGCCATTGGCCGTCGGCGTATCGTCCATCAGCGTCAGCTTGGGCAGATCCGGATAGGTCTGGAGGACACCTCGCACCTCGGCGACAATGCCGCGCTGCAGCCCGGTGTAATACCAGCCCAGCTCGCTGCACGCGCGCCAGGCGTAGCGATGCAGATCAAGCCAACCGCGGCCGCAGGAGAGGCACAGCGCCGATTCGGCGCACTTCAACACCTCTTCCCACTGCGACTCCATGGACGCTTTCTTGATCTGCTGCCGCAGATCGGACGGCGGCGCGTCCAATTTGCTTTGGTCGACGCTGTCTCCGCTCGCCCGCAACTCGCCGAAACGGAATCCGGCCAACAGCAGATAGGGCGCCGGCGAATAGGCGTCCTGCGCGCGTAGATACCGCGCCACGACGGCGATGCGGGCCACCGCATCGTCCATATCCTGCGGTTCGGCGGCCTGCGGCCCGCCCGCTTTGCGCCTCGCGGCCGGTTGCCCCGCCCCGGCGGCGGATTCTTCGGCGTATCCGGTCTCCTCGACGGTCTCTTCGCCCGCTTGCGGATAATCCTGGTCCGCGTCCGGTTCCTTTTCGCGTTTGCGATTCAGGAGAATTCGGACCGTATTCTTCGTCTCTTCGACGGAACTTCTTAATTTGGAGTAGCCCGGCGCGTAGTCGTCGCCGAACTTCTCTTCGCCCACGCGCTGGAGTTCGGCGATCTCGTCCAGGCAACTCTGGAGCGTCTGCTCCAGGTCGACGTAGTACTGTTTCGGCGTTTTCTCAAAGTCGACGTCGAAGTCGTCCATCGAGATCTTGCCTTCGGCGATCTTCTCGTTGAAGGTCTCCAGCTTCTCGCTGCTCTCCTCGGCGGCCGCCTTGTAGCCGACACTTTGCGCAGTCTTCAGGTCCACCGCCGACTTCCCGCCCTTGGTAATGGGCCGGGTCCGGATCTGCAGATCGAAGTTGCCGAGCCAGCTCAACGGCGTCGAGCGGAACTCGGCGTCGCCATCTTCGATCTCCGGGTAGAGCGTGTCCCAAAACTGCTCCTGCAACTGCCGGAGCATAATCAGGCTGTCGCGGAACGAGGTGAAGCCTTCCTTTTTAAGGTAGGCTTCGGTCAACCAGACAGCAAGCTGCAGGTCCTTGGACTGCGCCGCCAGAGCGTCGCCGGCTAACTTCAGAACCTGATTCCAGTCGGCAAGCTTCCGCTCGCGAGCCCAGATCCCGGCCGGGCCGGTATCTTCGTCCTCGCGCCGGGCTTCCTTGATCTTGTCGTAGACGGGCTGGTAATAGAGATAGGCCCCGCTCGGATTATCGCCGGGAATCGGTGTGAGTAAGTCGTCGCGGAGTGGCATTGTCAGCTACGAGCGAATCATTCTCCCGTGGACTCCTCGGTCTGGGGCCGGTCAAACTCCAGTTTGCGCAATTCGAGGATGGGCATATCCTCCCCATTGACCAGAAACATCTTCTGGCCCACGGGCTTCACGTTGCCCTGATCGTCCTCAACCCAGTTGGTGACCCGGCCCAGGCGGACCGCGTCCTCTTCGGAGAAGCTAGCGTCCCAGGTTAGGGCCGGCAGCAACACCTCACCGAGTTCCATCATCTTGAATGCCGCTCCGGTCTTGACCAGCGCGGGAATCCATAAGGTGTCGCGAATCCGCTTGGGCGCTTCGCACTCGATGGATTCGATATGTTTGAACGGGATCCAGATATAGGCGCCGGCGGCGTAAGCCTCCAGGCGGGGTCCGATATTCGGGTCCGCGTCGACGAACACCTCGAACGGTTGCCCGTTATAGGTGCCCTTCTGTTCGGCGTCTTCTTCGCCAGGGTGCACCGGAAACTCCCGTTTCTGGAACAGATCCTTGCGGGTCTTTTCGGCGTGCAGAGAGGCGCGATAAAGGACCGTGGCGAGCTTGGCCTGCTCGTTGGCGTCGGCCAAGATATGCAATTGCTTTTCCGCCCGGTCGTAGTCGCCGGCGAAGGCGAGCAACTCGAAGAGAAACGTCCGGCGCTGGACGTCGCCCGGGTTGTCCCGGACTTCGACGTTCAGCGCCGCGATCGCTTCCTTGAGCTTTCCCGCTTTGTAGAGTTCCCTGGCAGTCATTGTCGGAGGCTGGCCTTAGGTGGGTGTCGTGCGTGAGCGGGCCGATTAGACCTTGATGTTCTTGACCATGTCCCAGCCGGCCTGGATGGTGCCCTTGATCTTACCGGTCTGGTGATCGGCTTCATGATAGATGATCAACAGCGAACCGCAGTTGAAGGAGATGTGCTCCATCGGCCGGTTCAAACCCGTGCCGTCGCCGCCGGCAGCCTGGCGTTCCACGGCGTTCGGCTGCTTGGAGGTGAAACTGGAGATCAAAATGTCGGTCATCTTGATTTCCAGAACCTTTTCCTTGCCGCCGGCAGCCTGGTGGCTGGTCAGGATGGCGTTCTTGATGTGCTCGCCGGAGCACGCGTACTGCAGGAGCTTCGGTGTGGCCTTGTCCTGGAGCTTTTCGAAGTCGAAGTCGTCCCACGCGATGCGTCCGCCGCCGGCGCCGCCGGAGGTGGAGCGCGAACCGGAATTCACGTTCTTCATGCCGAACTTGTAGCTTAGAACTTCAATCTCGTTCGGGTGCTTGGCGTCCGTGCTCTCGCCGGGGATGCCGTCAATTTTTAGAAAATGGTCGAGTTGTGCCATTGTATTTCTCCTTTGGGTAAATGATTAGCTAGGGTTACAGGTTAGCGGGCACACTTTCAGTGCGCTAGGCTGCGAAAGCGGGCCCGCGGGACATAAGCGGGAAATCGGACTGTCTGGCTCTTAGCCCTTGGCCGGCGGCGGAAGATCCGCGACCAGGCGGAGCGAGACGCTGAGTTCGTCGAGTTGGAAGTGCGGCTTCAGGAACGCTACGGCGCGATAGGCGCCTGCCTTACCCGGAACCTCTGTGACGTCGATACGCGCCTCACGGAGCGGATGGGAGGCCTTCGTATTCGCGGAGGCATCGTCGTCGAGCACCACATACTGGGCGATCCAGGTGTTCAGGAAGCTTTCGCATTGCGACCGCGACATGAAGCTGCCGATCTTGTCCCGCATCATCGCCTTCAGGTAATGAGCGAAGCGGCTGACCGCGAAGATGTACGGCAACTGAGCCGACAGTCGGGCGTTGGCGTTGGCGGCGTCCTTATCGTAGAGTTTTGCCTTCTGCGCCGATTGCACACTGAAGAACGCGGCGTAGTCCGTATTCTTGCAGTGGACGAGCGGGATGAAGCCCAGATCCGCGAGTTCTTTTTCGCGGCGGTCGGTCACGGGGACCTCTGTCGGGCACTTCATAACGACATCGCCATCGTCGGTGCGGAAGTTGTGTACCGGCAGTCCGTCCACCAGGCCGCCGCCTTCCACGCCGCGGATCGCCGCGCACCAGTGGTGCTTCGCGAACGACTGCGTGAGCTTGGCGCCCATGGCCCAGGCGGCGTTCATCCACAGATACTTGCTGTGATCGGTGCCGTCCACGGCCTCTTCGTAGTTAAAGGCATCGCACGGACGGGTGTCGCGGCCGTACGGCAGCCGGCCCAGAACGCGCGGGCAAACTAGACCGACGTAGCGCGAATCTTCCGACGCGCGGAACGACTTCCACTTTGCGAATTCGGTGGTGTCGAAAATCTTTGCCAGGTCGCGCGGTTGATCGAGGGAGGAGAAGCCGTCCAGGTTGAACATCGTGGGATCGGCGCCGGCGATGAACGGAGCGTGCGCCGCCGCGGCCACGTTGGAAACGCGTTCCAACAGCTCGATATCCTCCGGGTGCTTCCCGAACGCGTAGTCGCCGATGATGCCGGCGAACGGAGCGCCGCCGAACACGCCGAACTCTTCTTCGTAGACCTTCTTGAACATCGCGCTCTGGTCGAACTCCGGCGCGCGCTGCAGATCGCGGAGCAGCTCTTTCTTGGAGCAGTTCAGCATCTTGATCTTCAACATGTCCGAGGTCTCGGACTGGTCCATCATGTACTTCAATCCCCGCCAGGAGCCTTCCAGCTTCTGGAACGATTCATGATGCATGATTTCGTTTAATTGCAGAGACAGCAGGTGGTCGATCTGGGCGATGCGGGCGTTGATGGTCGCCTCGGCGTCGCGAGAAACCGTCATCTGTCCTTGCAGGATCTGGTTGATGAACTCACGAACAAGGCCTTTGCCCCGCTCGTCGGTCTTCGCAACCTTACCTTCGGCGCAAATCTGATCAAGCAGCGCGGATTCGAGTACAAGCTCTTCCGCTTGCGGTTGTGCGCGTTGTGCGTCGCTCATTCACCACCCCCCATGCCGAGTTCCTTCTTCAGGGCGTCCAGCGCCTGCGGATCTTTGGCGGTCTTCATCAACGCCTCTTCCAATTGTTCATTGGTTTGCAGCGTACCGCGCAGGTCCGATAGCCGGGTGCGCAGGTCCATCAGCTCGCGCAGGGGCTTCACCTGGCGGGCAACGTTCTCGGGAGCAAAATCGTCGAGGCTCTTGAAGTGGAGGTCCACCTTTAGCTGACCGGCGTCGGCATCTTCGCTGAGTTTGTTTTCCACCGCAAAGTTCAGGTGCGGCTTCATGCCGGCCAGGACCTGATCGAAATTGTCCGGGTTTACTTCGGTGAACTTGCGATCACGCAGACGGGGCAGGGGCTCAACGGGCTGGCCCGTGAAGTCGCCCATCACGCCGAGGACGAATGGAAGTTCCTTGATTTCGATGGCGTCGCCGATTTCAACGTCATAGGTGATCTGAACTCTCGGGGGGCGGACCCGGTCCAGTTTGTGTTGGGTACTCTCTTTTGCCATAGGCTCCTCAAATTGGGTCTCAGGAAACTGATTACTGCGCGCCGATCGATCGGCGAACGTAACACAAAAGACAGAAATCGCCGATGGGCCAGGAAGCAGTCCAGTTGGAGTATATCCGCGCCCTCGAAGCCAGTCAAGGCATTCTTTTTAGGGCTACCTGTTTCGCTATCCGGTCACCGCTCTCTGTCTGTGATAGCGTGAAACGCGTAAAAATTCCATCAGGCGTCTCACTACTCTTTGTGATCTACCAAGCCTAACCGTTTCTTGAAGGAGCGAAAATACCCGCTGAAGGGGGGTGCGGCCGCCTCGGGCTTTTGCCCGGGTGCGTGCCCCTGGAACCCCGGCGGCGCCGGTTAAACCCGAAAACCCTGCTCGGCGGCGGATTTCTCGGCCAACTCACCGACGAAAGGCAGGCTGACGAACTCGTTCTGCCATGTCTTGTAGAGCAGGAAAAGCATGGCGCCCAAGGCCGCCAGCCGCAAGGTTCCGCCCATCGCCCGGCGGACAACCGGGCCGGCGAAACCGAAGAATGGCAGGAGGGCGAAGTCCACCACCAGCCAAAGCAGGGCCAAATACATCCCCTGGAACGTATGGAAGCGGAGGGTCTTGGACTCGCGGTTTTGCTCCGAAGCCAGGATCAGCAACGCGAACACCCAGCCCGCAAATGGAAGATAACAAAGGGCTGCCGCCGTGGAAGGGGTCAATGATTGCAGCCAATCAGGCGCGGCCGTCTTGGGCTGCTTCCGCCCACAGCGCGGACAGAACTCGGAGGCTGCCGCCACCTGGTTTCCACATCCCGTGCAATAGGGCATTGCCACCTCCGTTCCAAACCAGCATACGCAAAATTCTCACGCATGGTTCAAAGATAGTTGTATCCCGGTACTGGGCGCATGTGGACGCCCGGACCTCGTCTCGCTGCGGCGCCTGCGCCGCCCGATCGATGCAGCGCGGAAATGCCATGCCTGTGGGTCCGCGAGCGGGAGTCGCCGGAAACCTGCCTCACTTCGAGGAGGCCGTTCGCGGCCTATTTGGGGCGACTCAGCGAAATTCGCGATGGAGATGGAGCGCTGGCCCGCCGATATCCGGGAAAAAGCGCTGCGGCTTAGTTCTGGACCAGTTGTTTATACCGGCGAATGACCTTGCGGACGTAGTCTCGCGTCTCCTTGTAGGGAGGGATGCCCCGCCAGCGATCCACGGCTCCCGGCCCGGCGTTGTAGGCGGCCAGCGCCAGCGCCAGCCCGTTCGGTCGGCTCTCGTATTTCTTCAGCAGCATGTCCAGGTACCGGGTTCCCGCCTCGACATTCTGTTCCGGATCGTGCGGATTCGCCCGAAGGTGGCGGGCGGTTTGGGGCATTAGCTGCATCAGTCCAATTGCGCCGGCATGGCTGCGGGCGTCGGTTTTGAACGCGGATTCCACCTCGACGATCGCCTGCACCAGCTCTGGCCGGACGTTGTGCTTGTCCGCCGATTCGCCGATCCAGCGAAATGCCTTGTTCTGCGCGGCTTTCGCCTCCCACGCGGCATCCTTCGCGGGTTTGGGGTCTTCGGCCGGCTGAACCTCGGAGGCGCTCAGGAACACCGTGGAACCGCCGCTACGCAGAATCACCATGTCCCCCTCTTTCGAGAGGGTGTCGTAGTTGATCTTCGAGCCGTTCTTGAGCAACAGAACCTGCGGCACCGGTTCGGTGGCAAGTCCTACACCAATAGTGAGGATTCTGAATACGAATGCAAAGCGCACTTCTCCGATGATCGACGCCAGGGCGTGGAAACGCCATTGGGGAAAAACCTTAGTGCAACGGAGGGTCTAGAAGTTTATGGCGTCCCCAGGGGGATTCGAACCCCCGTTATCGCCGTGAAAGGGCGGTGTCCTAGGCCGGGCTAGACGATGGGGACGCGTGAACACGCGTGTGGCGGCGCTTGTGGCCGCCACACGGTACTAGAATAGCGAACGGCTGGTTACGCCGTCAAATTCCTACAGGGTCTTCAGGTAGGCGACCAGATCGGTCTTTTGCGCGGCTTCCAGTTGCTCCTCGTAGGGAGGCATGCCGTTTCCGCCCTTGTTGACCTTGTCGATCACCTTGGCTTCCGTTACGCCATCTTTCTTGAACAGACCCTTGAGCGAGGGCGCATTGCCGCGCTTTTCATCGGTGTCCGTATTATGGCAACCCATACAGGCCGAGTTCTCGAAAACTTCCTGGCCCTTCTTGGCGTCGCCCTTTTTATCCGCGCCAACTACCAGAGTTCCGGCAATCATGGCGGCGCAGCCAAAGGCGAATACGCGTTGAGCAAACTTCATTGGAATCTCTCTCCTAGTTCAAACCATTCTACAATTGCGGCGATGCGTCCCGCCATCCTCGTTTTTGCGAAGGCTCCCAGGCCCGGCCTGGTCAAAACCCGCCTCGCCCGGACCTGCGGCGCCGAACGCGCCGCCGAGATCCACCACAAAATGGTGTCGCATCTGCTCACCCGCCTCCTGGCCGACCGCACCTTGGAAGCGGACCTCGAACTCCATACTGACATTTCGACAGATGCTTGGTCTGCCTTTAACGTTACGCAACACTTGCAAACGAAGGGAAACCTGGGCGAGCGGATGTACCACGCGCTCCAGCGCGGCCGCATCTTGATCGTCGGTGGCGATGCGCCAACGGTTCCGCTGCCATTTCTGAAACAACTGCTCGAATCCCCGGCCGACATCGCGTTGGGCCCCACCACCGACGGCGGATACTACGCCATCCACGCCCGGCGCACCCATCCAGACATGTTCGCCGGAGTCGAGTGGTCCACCGCCCGTGCTCTCGAACAGACCGTGACCGCGTGCCGCGCCTGCGGCCTCGCCGTCGAAACCGGCGAAACGTGGTTCGATATCGATACCGAAACGGACCTCGAGCGCATCCGAACGGAATCCTGGCTTCACCTGTAAGCGGGCCCCGGGCGGACTGCCGCCGGCCGGGCCACGCCCGGCCGCGCCCCCGCTTGCTCGTGTGCCGTCCATTGCATATAATCCCTCCGTGCACGCGGCAACACGTTCACGTTAAGTCTCGTACTCCCGGGAGGATCGAAATGAAGTCTCGCGCCCATTGGATACTGGCCGCGGCGCTCTCCAGCGCTGCCGCCTTCGGGCAAATTGGTACATCTACGATTACAGGCCGCGTCACGGACTCAACCGGCGCGGTTGTCCCCAACGTCAACATAACCGTCGTGCAGACCAGCACGAATTTCACATCAACCGCCACCACAAACGGGGAGGGCATCTACCGTGTGCTGTCCCTGCAACCGAGCGTGTACCGGATAACGTTCGAGTCGTCCGGTTTCAAGAAGATCATTCGTGACAATGTGGAGCTTCGTACAGGCGACACGCTCGCCGTCGACTCCGTGATGCAGGTGGGCCAGGTTACCGAATCGGTCGAAGTCACGGGCGCCGTCGCCGCGCTGGAAACTGAGACGTCCGCCACGGGCGCGATCGTCACCGGTGAGGTGCTCTACGATCTTCCGATGTATCAGCGCTTCGTCAATTCGACCATGAACCTGGTACCTGGTATGACCACGCAAGGCTACGCCTACGGCGGATCGCTCGGTGCGTATCATCTGGCGGGCCAGCGCGCGGGCGCTATCGGCATCTTTGAAGACGGCGTGAACGGAAACGATCAGCAGGGCGGCACAGAAACCACGAAGCCGATTCTGAACTCCATCGCCGAAGTGAAAGTCATCACGACCCTTCCTCCGGCCGAGTACGGCCACTCCGCGGGCGGCGTGATCAACGCCGTTAAGAAGACCGGCACCAACGAGCTGCACATGATGGGTTCCTGGTACGGCCGCACGCGCCGCATGCAGCACCGGCTGTTCTTCGACCGCGACCGCACATCGCAACAAGGCGTACCGTCGTTCTTCATGATGCCGGACACGAGCGTCTCCGGACCCATCCTGATTCCGAAAGTCTACGACGGCCGGAACAAGACGTTTTTCTTCTTCGGATTCCAGCGCCTGCATGAAAAGAAGGTGGCGCAAGTGGATAGCTCCGTTCCCAGCCTTGGCATGCGCCGCGGCGACTTCAACTTCCAGAGCGCCAACCCGATTTACGATCCCGCCAGCACCCGCCAGGTCAACGGCAACTGGCAGCGGGATATCTTTCCAGGCAACATCATCCCGCAGAACCGCATCGACCCCGTAGCCCGCAAGGTGCTGGAGTTCGATCCCTGGCAGTTGCCGAGCCGCGCGGGCAGCTTCATCGCCACCGGGGCCGCCGGCAACTACCTTGCCAACGAACTCGCGCAGGTCTACCTCAACGACTACAACTATCGCTTCGACCATCAGTTCAGCACGGCGTTCAAGACGTACTACTCCTGGACGGACAACAAGTACATGCCGGGCCTTCTGCGCCCCTGGAACATCCGCCCCGACCGTGGCGAATTCGATGGATCCGCCGGTGGCCGGGCGCCCTCGCGGAATCAGAACATGTCGCTGGGCAAGACATGGATCATCTCGCCGACCCTCGTCAACGACGCGCGCGTCGGTTACAACCGCCGCCTGTCCCAACGCATCGTGCCGTCCTTTCAACAGAACTGGGGTCAGCAACTCGGAATCCCGAACATCAACGGGGACCTGATGCCGGCCTTTGGCAGCGGCGACCGGAACAGTCCGAACTCCATCTACGGCCTGACGGGCACAACGCCTGGCCGGACCGTGAATGAGACGATCTCGTTCCGCAACGACCTGTCGATCATCAAGGGCAAGCATGCCTATAAGGCTGGCTACGAGATCCTCCGCTTTCGACTGAACTCAGCTACGCTGGCCAACCCGGTCCGCTTCGATTTTTCGAACTCGACCACCGGCGTGCAACCCGGAGGCGCCGCGATTCCCAACACCGGCAGCCCGTTCGCCGGCTTCCTGACCGGTTATGTAACGTCCGCCACGTTCCTGACGGAGCTGACAAGCTGGCTGCCCCGCTCCAGCATCCACAGCTTCTACATTCAGGACGATTGGAAAATCACTCCCACTCTGACCGCCAACATCGGATTGCGCTATTCCAACGAGAGCGCGTTCACGACCAAGTACGGCCTGATGAGCCAGTTCGACCCCAACGGCAGGGACCCGCTAACGGGCCGGACCGGTGCGGTAATCCACCCCAAGAACGCCCTGACGAACGGCGATAACAACAACTTTAATCCGCGCGTGGGCCTTGCCTGGCACCCGCTGGAAAAATGGGTGTTCCGCGGCGGGTTCGGCTTTTACACGGTGGACATCAAGTTCCCCGCCGGCCGCGACCAATACGACGAATTCGTCGGCACCGCCGTGCAGGAGGCCGTGCCCGGCAATCCGACTCCCGTCTATCAAATCAGCCGGGGCGTGGCTCCTGCGGCCCCGGTCGTGCTGCCGGACGGCTCCAGCCCGTTCCGCGGAAGTAACTTCGGCGGCCGCAACGTGGCCATGTGGGATCCGAACCTCCGCAATCCTTACGTGATGAATTGGAACTTCTCGATTCAGAACGAGATCGCGCGGGATTACACGATCGAAGTGAGCTACCAGGGTTCGGGCGGCGTAGGCCTGGTCGAACGCTGGGAGCTGAATACCTTCCCGGTGGACTTCCTGGCGAACAATCCGGCGGAGCGCGACCGCGTTTTCGCCGCGGCGCAGAACTTCCGCCCGTTCCCGCAGTTCGGCAACATCGCCATGCGCTCGAATTTCGGCCACTCCACGTTCCACTCCGGAACCGTGAAGCTCGAAAAGCGCATGTCGCGCGGACTGTTCTTCTCCACGTTCTACACGCTGTCGAAGACACTTGCGAGTGCAGACAACGACAACGGCGGCGGCGGCGTCGCTCCTATCCAGAACCGCAACCTGGAGAAAGCGCGCGCTGGATACGACCGCAACCACCGGCTGATTGCCACGGTCGACTACGACCTGCCGTTCGGCAAGGGCAAGAAATGGCTCTCGAGCAGCCGGATCGGAAGCGCGATCTTCGGCGGGCTGTCGCTGGCGACCATTCAGCCCAAATCCGGCAGTTGGCCCCCGGCCAGCTGGCCGGAAGTGATGGATACTGAACGGGATGAGCGCAATCGAGCGACGGAAAACGGCTCACCCGTTGGGTGAGCCAATTGGAGATCCGAAGCATTTT
>Ga0194119_10003231_pt1 | contig 26401 bp, 29 predicted proteins | sample TA2MahC100mmetaG_FD_148620 | JGI IMG/M metagenome (GOLD analysis project Ga0194119, IMG submission 148620) | Freshwater microbial communities from Lake Tanganyika, Tanzania - TA2015018 Mahale Deep Cast 100m | ecosystem: Environmental > Aquatic > Freshwater > Lake | place: Tanzania: Lake...
TTGTTGCGCCGCTATCTGCAGTTGCGGATCAAGGCCTTTGGGCTGGTGTCGTTGTTTGCCCTGCTGATCGTTGTGGATCAAGCATTCACCACGATGCGATTGCTGGGCTCCTCCGGACTGCGCGACGTGCTCCTGGCCATTGTGCCCTGGGCTCGCGGCATCCAGCAGCCCGTGTCCTGGGGGGTGGATTTGATCATTTCACTTGGCCTTGGCGTTGCGGCCTCGCTGCTGCTGCTTTGGGTGTTGCCATCGCGTCGGATTCCTTGGCAACCGCTGCTTCCCGGCGCTGCGCTGATCGGGGTTTCGCTCACGTTTCTGAATCTGGTGCTGGGCCGTGTCTTGGTCACCCTGGGTGTCCGGTTTCAGGCCTATGGATTGGTTGGCGGCGTGTTGGTGCTGAGTCTCTGGGTCTGGTTGGTGGGCGTGATCCTCTACTACGGCCAGTGTCTCTGCGTCGTTCTCGATCGACCTGGCCGCGCCAGGATGGGCTTCTCCTGACGGCCTGGGCCAGCGGCGATGCAGCGCTCGAACACCTGGATCTGGTTGTTGTTGGCTGCCCTGCTGTTGTTGGCGCCTGGGCCGCTGGGGCGTGTTGTGCTCGATCTTGTGGGCGGCATCACCCTTGTCTTGCTGTTGTTGCCGCTGGTGCTAGGCGCTGCAGGGTTCGTGGCTTGGCAGGTGATCCAGAGGCGCCTGCGCACCTGCTCGGCCTGCGGGTTCACGAGCATGGCCACCGACAGTTGCCCTGCCTGTGGCACCCCCTTCGGCGATGGCATCGATGCCGCATCACCCGTTGACCAACTGGATGTCAGCAACGTCACCATCGATGTGGAGGTGGTGGAGGACCCCTGAGCACAGCTGCTGCTCAACTGCGGGCCAGTTCCTCAAGCCGGCGTTCCCTGAGATAAAGAAACAACGGCGCGCCAAAGGCAAAAGCCAGGGTCACGCAGCTCAGCAGCACCCAGGTCAGACCGCGCATCTGCAGGCGCCGGCTCTCCTGCACCATCCAGATCACCACGGCCGTCGCCCCGATCGCCAGATCGCGCGACAGCGAACTCGCCGCTGGGTTGGCATTGGCCAGTTGCACGAACAGCCCCAGGTCAAAGCTGCCGCCGTAGTCACGAATGAAGGCAAGGTTGGCCAGCCACGGCAAGATCGCCCCAGCGACCGCCAGGGCCAGATAGATCCATTTCAAGCCTCGGTTGCCGGTTCCAGCTGGGCCGGTTCCAGCGGGGATGGCGTTATCGGGCGTGGCGTCAGCGCTTGCGTGTTCGGTTGAAAGGTCCATCACGGTTCTTTATTGGGGGGGTGAGCTCTTAGGGGGATTGAGGCATCGGTCCAGCAGCTTCGTTGCTGTCATCCCACAGCAACAATTCCTGCTCCACGCCCGCGAGCACCGCTTCACAGCGTTCGATGTAAGCCCGGGCGCGCCGATAGAGGCCGGTCATCTCTTCCACATCGAGGTCGTTGGCCTGAAGAGCAGCCAGGGTGAGTTGCAATGCGGTTTGTGCTTCGTTGTAGGTGAGATCGGCGGCGGCTGTGGCGGCTGCATCTGGAGCTCCACTCGTGTCGCGCCCTGCGAGGGCGCCGGATGCCTGTTTGGGTTTCGCCTTGGGCATGGTTCAACGTGATGGGTTGGGCTGGGCCTTGGCCTGAATGTCGCGCACCACGGCATCGGCGCGGCCATCCCGAAGCTGCACAACCACGGGGCTTCCCACCTGCAGCTGCTCGATCGACCGCACCAGGCTGCCGTCGGGGCTACGGAGCAGGCTGAAGCCGCGGGCTAGTTGGTGCTCGGGTGAGAGTGCCTGCAACAGCTGCTGCGCCTGCAAAAGGTGCTGGCGCCTCGATGCCAGCAGCCCGCGGGGGTGAAGACCCAGCAGGCGCTCGCGTTCCCGCCCGAGGCGTTGCCCCTCGGCCTGAAGCCGCCACTGCACCAGCTGACGCAGATGGCGCGCCTGCTGCCGCAATCCCTGGAGCGTGGCGTGGCGATCGGGCAGCAGGGCGACCAGCGCGGCGGTGGGGGTGGCGGCCCGCAGATCAGCCACGAGGTCGGCGATGGTGGTGTCATCTTCGTGGCCAATGCCGCTCACCACGGGCACCGGGCAGGCGGCCAGGCAGCGGGCGACCTCTTCGTTGTCGAACACCGCCAGATCTTCGCGGCTGCCGCCACCGCGGCCGATCACCACCGCCTCGACCCCCAGGGTCTCAGCCTGGCGCCCCAGCTGCTGCAGAACACGGCAGATCTCGGCTTGAACCGGGCCCTGCACGGGAATCGGCACCACGAGCAGCCCGGTGGCGGGCCAGCGCTCCCGCGCGGTGCGCAGCATGTCGGCAAGGGCCGAGCTCGGTTGGCTGGTGAGTAAGGCAATGCGGCGCGGGAAGGGGGGCAGGGGCCTTTTGCGGGCCGGATCCAGCAGGCCTTCGGCCGTCAGCCGTTCGCGCACCTGCTCAAACTGGCGCAGCACGCTGCTGAGGCTGGGCCGGATGTCGAGGGCCTGGACGCACAGGCTGGCCCGGCTGCTCCAGAAGTTGAGCTTGCCCACCACCACGACGCCGTCGCCGTCTTCGGGAACAAAGCTGAGCTTGCCCAGTTGGGAGGCCCAGACCACCGCGGAGATCGAGGCCTGGTCGTCGACCAGCGTCATCCACAGATGGCCCTTCTTGATCTGGGGGCGGCTCACGGTGGCATCCAGCAGGAAGCGGGGCGCAAAGCCGCGCTCCAGCAGGCTGGCCACGGCCCCATTCAGCTCTGCCACGCTGTAGCGCGGGATGGCGGCACTCGCCCCTGTGCTCGTCATTGCTGCAGCTGGCGGTAGCAGCTCCACCAGTAGAGGCTCACCAATCCGGCGATCAGGGCCACCGCCTGGCCGATGGGATGGTCGATCCGGATCAGCCCCGCCCCACAGATCACCAGGGCGCTGCTCAGCAGCCGCGAGCCATCACGGCGGTTGTTGACGTAGAAACGGGCCAAGGTGGCAGCGCCGGAAGGGATCAGTTTGGACCAGCCACCCTGGATTCCGGCTTGACAGCTCTGGGTGCCTCCCTTAGGCAGGAGCAGTCAGCGGTTTCCCTCATCACCTCCCTGCGCCCATCCACCGGCCCGTCCCTGCGCCAGCGCCTGCAGGCCCAGCTGTCGGCCCCCTTGCCGGAGCAGCCCGAGCTGGTGCTCGTCACCGACCTGGATGGCACCCTGCTGGGCGGATCGCTGGCGGAGCGCCGCCGCTTCTACGCCTGGCTGGCGCAGCAGCGTGCCCGGGTGCTGCACGTGTTCTGCACGGGCCGCGACCTGGGCTCCGTAGCTCGGTTGCTGGTGGAGGATGAGTACGTGGGCCTACGGGCCCCGCACCTGGTGATCGGCGACGTGGGCTGCACGGTGGCCTGCGGAGCGAGCCTGGAGCCACTGCCCCTGGCGGTGGCTCCGATCGAGGCCCGTTGGCAGGGCAAGTCCGACCGTGTGCTGGCGGTGATGGCTGGGGCTGCGGGGATCTCCGCCCAGCCGATCAGCAGCCAGCGGCGACTCGCCTACTACTACGACCCGGAATCCTTCGACCACGGCCTGATCGCGGAGCTGGAGGCCCACGGTGTCGATTGCCTGCTCTCCGACAACCGCTACCTCGATGTGCTCCCCGCTGGAGTCAACAAGGGCAGCACGTTGCAGGCCCTGGTGCACGCCCTGGAGATTGATCCAGCCCTGGTGGTCACCGCGGGCGACACCCTCAACGACCTGGCCATGTTTGAAACGGGCCTGGCCGGGGTGATGGTGGGCAATGCCGAGCCAGCGTTGCGGGCGGAGGCCCACCGTTTGCGGCGCACTTACGTGGCCCGCTCCCCGGGGTGTGAGGGAATTTGCGAAGGCCTGCACCACTTTGGATTTGGCCATTTGCTGCCCCAGCGCTAACGGTTGCGGTCCTGCAGGCGTGCCTTGGTGAGCGCGGTGGCCTGGGCCTGGCGTGGATCCTCCGGCCAGGGGTGCTTGGGGTAGCGCCCCCGCAGCTCCTTGCGCACCTCCGGATAGCCGTGCTGCCAGAAGTGGGCGAGGTCTTGGGTGATGGCCGCCGGCCGGCCCGCTGGGGTGAGCAGGTGCACCGTCACCGGCAGGCGGCCCTCCAGCACCGTGGGGTTGGCGGCGGCGCCGAACAGTTCCTGGAGTTTCACGGCCAGCACCGGCTGGCCGCTGCTGTAGTCGAGGGTGACCGCGCGGCCGGAGGGCACCGGCAGAGCGGGCGGTAGCAGCCGCTCCAGCTCAGGACGCAGGCTCCAGGGGCAGTCGCCCCAGAGGGCTTCCGCCAGGGGCAGGCCCTGAAGCTCGTCGCGGCTGCGCAGCCCCAGCAGATGGGGGGCCAGCCAGTGCTCCAGGTCGTCCAGCAGCCGGGGCAGGCTGCGGTCGGGCCAGGGATCGCCCAGCTGCTGGTGGGCCAGGGTCAGGCGCTGCTGCAATTGGCGGCTGTTGCGATCCCACGGCAGCACCTCCAATCCCAGCTGCCGCAGCCCGTCGAGCAGGGCGCTGCGGATGCGCTCGGGTTCGGCCTCGGCCCAGGGGCGGCGCTCCAGCACCAGGGCTCCGAGGCGCAGGCTGCGTTCGCAGCGCACCCGCTGGCTCTCCCCATCCCAGCGAGCCTCCAGCACTGTGCGCCCCTGGCCGCCAGGCTGCTCGGCCAGCGCCCGCAGCTGCTCGGAATCGAGGGGCACGGCCAGTTGGATGCGTGCATCCTGGCCCTGGCCATCCAGCTGGGCGATCGCCAATGCGGCGCAGGCCACGAGGGGGTCGTCCGGGTGAAGCATGGCGCCACGGCCGCCGCTCAGGAGAAACCGGCCTGCTTGCCCGGGGCGGGCCAGGGCCAGCCGTTCGGGAAAGGCCGCGGCCACCAGGTCGGCCACTGTGTTTGCGGTGGATGGGGTTGCGTTGGACGTGGTGCGGGCGGCGGCGGTCTGGGGTGGAAGCGTCTGCGGGGAGGGCAGCTGCCGCACCTGGCGGCGCAGCTGGGCCTGCAGCTGGCGCAGGCGTCGCCGTGGCCCATCGGTGGCACCGGCCTGTCCCAGCCAGTCGAGACGGCGCAGCAGATCACTGCCGGCCTCTTGGCGCGTCAGGGGATCGCGCTCGCTCAGCAGCACCGCCAGGGCGCAGGCCAGATCGAGTTGCCCGAGGGATGCGCCCAGCAGCAGCAGCTGGGCCAGGCGCGGGTGCAATCCCAGCTGGGCCAGCCGCTGACCATGGACGTTCAGTCGTCCTTGGGGGTCGAGGGCGCCGAGCTGCTCCAGGCGTTGGCGGGCCTCCTGCAGGGGGGGCGGTGCGGGCGGGTCGAGCCAGGCCAGGTCTGCCCCCAGGGGATCGCCCCATTGAGCCAGTTGCAGAGCCAGGGGCAGGGGATCCACCTCCAGCAACTCCGGCGGGTCGTAGGCGGGCCGCCGTTGCTGTTCGGCGGGCGACCACAGGCGCAGGCAGCGGCCTGGGCCCAGGCGCCCGGCCCGGCCGGCCCGTTGCTCGGCGCTGGCCTGGCTGGCGGGCACGGTCACCAATCCGTCGAGGCCGCTGCCGGGATCGAAGCGGGTGCGGCGACTCAGGCCGCTGTCGAGCACCAGGGTGACGCCCGCGAGGGTGAGGGAGCTCTCGGCAATGGAGGTCGCCAGCACCACCTTGCCGGCCGGATGGCGGGCCGGCCCGATCGCGCGGCTCTGGGCGGCCAGGGGCAGGTTGCCGTGCAGAGGAACGCAGTCGATCTCCTCACCCCAGGCGGTGGAGCCGATCGCCCGGCTGCAGGCTTCGATCTCGCGTAGCCCTGGCAGGAACACCAGCACCGTTTCGCCATTGCCCCGCTGGTCGAGCCAGTGCTGCTCCAGCCCCCGCACCACCTGCTGCTCCAGCCGCTCGCCTTGTCGCGGAGGCTGGTGGCTGATCGCAACCGGATGACAGCGTCCCTCGCTGCTGAGCACGGTGGCCTCCGGCAGTTGCGCGGCCAGGGGGGCGAGGTTGAGGGTGGCCGACATCACCACCAGCCGCAGATCCGGCCGCAGCAGCTCCCTCACCTGGCGCACCAGGGCCAGGGCCAGGTCGGTGTCGGCGCCGCGCTCGTGGAACTCGTCGAAGATCAGGCAGTCCACCCCCTCGAGGGTGGGTTCGCGTTGCAGGCGGCGCAGGAACAGGCCGTCGGTGAGCACCTCCAGGCGGGTGGCCGCCGACGTGCGGGATTCCAGCCGCACGCTGTAGCCCACCCGTTCCCCCACCGCTTCGCCCAGTTCGGCCGCCAGCCGCTCGGCCGCTGCCTTGGCGGCGAGGCGGCGGGGCTCCAGCATCCAGATCCGTGAAAGCGCGGGGGCACCCGCGGAGGACGCTGCGCTCAGCCCTGCTAACAGGGCCAGCGGCACCCGGGTGGTTTTGCCGGCGCCCGGCGGGGCCTGGAGCAGCACTGTTGCCCCCGGGGAGCAGGCTTGCAGCAGGGGCGCCAGCAGGCCATCGATGGGCAGGGGCGCTGGCGTGGCGGCCTCAGCGCACGTGGCGAACGCCATCAACCGGGTGGTAGGCCTCGCCGGTGAGCTCCTCGTACACAATCGCCGGCAGACCGGTCTCAAACATGGTCTGCAGGGCTTCTTTGAGGTAGGGGTTCCAGCCGCCGGTACTCACCTTGCCGTGGCGCACGGTCCAGTCCCAGGTGCCCTGCAGGTCGCGGGGGATGCGGCCTTCGCGGTCGCGCCGCGCCATGAGGTCCTGGGATTCCACCAGGCCCACCAGGATCGGATCTTTGCCGTAGGCAGGGGTAATGCTCAGCTCGAGCCGGATCGGATCCTCCTTGATCAGCTTGAGGCGAAAACGCGGCGGCAGCTTGAGATTGCGCAGCACTGCAGCCACGATTCGGGTCCGTTGATCCACCGTCTGTCTCCGCTGAAAAGCACGTGCTCAACGGTGAGCCTATTCAGCTGGGGTCACCGGGGTAAGCCGGCTGTTCGTTGTCGCCACTGAAGCGCACAGTGAGCAGGTCTTCCTGGGTGAGCTGGCCGTCGGCATCCAGCAGTTCAGGGTGGATGGTGAGCCTCCCGGTGCGGTCGTTGCCGGACAGGGATGACTGGGCTGCGTCGCTGGCGCTTGCCGTTGTGGTGATGCTGCTGCCGGCCGCATCGCGATCACCGGGGCGCGGCACGGCCCGAAAGCCCTGGCCCATCACCTTGAACGCCTGCCAGAGCAGGACCAGGAAACAGGCGCCGTACAGAAGCGGAAAGAGCTGGGAGATCAAGGCGTTCATGGCCGGGGGGGTGGCCGCAGATCAGGGGAGTCGTGTCGCGTCCCCATCATTGCCTGATCTGTGCTGCTGGTGTTGGCCAACATCCAGGCCCACAGGGAGGTGCAGGCGGCGCCAAAGGCCAGGAATGCAAGCAGGAGCCGCCCCGTGTCCATGGATTGATGGAATTATTTACCAACTGTAGGGGTTTTGGCGTGTCTGGTGGGGGATCACCCTCTGGCGGGTTGGGCGGATCTGCTTAGGGTTTCGCCAGTTCTCAAGCAGTGGTGATGGCTGGTTTGCGCACCTGGCCTTGGCTGTGTTCCGGGCTGATGGCCGCTGGGCTGCTGGTGTCGGCGGGAGAAGGGGGTGGAGTTGGATCCGGTCTGGGGGGCGGTGCCGCCCGGGCCCAGGGGGTTGTCGCGCCGAGCCTGGCCCGTCAGTCGTTTGTGGCGGCGGCCGTGCGCCGGGCGGGGCCAGCCGTGGTCACCATCGACACCGAACGCACCGTGGTGGTGCCCGGGGCCGGTGGCGGGTTGCCGCGGGGCCTGCTCAACGACCCCCTGTTCCGCCAGTTCTTCGGCATGCCCCAGCTGCAGCAGCCTTCGCAACGCACCGAGCGCGGCACCGGCAGCGGCTTCATCTACCAGGCTGATGGGCTGCTGCTCACCAATGCCCATGTGGTGGAGAAGACCGACCGGGTGACCGTGGGGATGCAGGACGGCCGCCGCGTGCAGGGCACGGTGGTGGGATTGGATCGCCTCACCGACTTGGCGGTGGTCAAGCTGGCCGGTGGCGGCCCCTGGCCGGTGGCACCCCTGGGGAATTCCGACACGCTGCAGGTGGGCGAGTGGGCCATTGCCGTGGGCAATCCCTTCGGGCTCGACAACACCGTGACGATGGGGATCATCAGCAACCTCAACCGCAACGCCAGCAAGCTCGGCATCACCGACAAGCGGCTGGACCTGATTCAGACGGATGCGGCCATCAACCCTGGCAATTCGGGCGGCCCCTTGCTCAATGCCGACGGCGAGGTGATTGGCATCAACACCCTGGTGCGCACCGGTCCCGGGGCTGGGTTGGGGTTTGCGATCCCCATCAACAGGGCCAGGGAGATTGCCCGTCAGCTGGTGGCCACCGGTCGGGCCAGCCATCCAGTGATCGGTGTGGGCCTCGACGCGGTTAAGCCCGGCGATGGCACGGGCCTGAGCCAGGGGGTGCGGGTGATGTCCGTGCAGTCGGGTAGCCCGGCGGCCCGGGCTGGCCTCCAGCAGGGCGATGTGATCGTGGCGGTGGGCGGTCAAGCCATAGCCAACCCGCCCCAGTTGGTGGCAGCGGTGGAGCGGGCTGGGGTCGGGGGCAGCTTGCCGCTGAGCGTGAACCGGGCCGGAAGGGTGCTTCAGATCACGGTGGTGCCGGCCCAGTTGGGTGTCACGCCCTAGGCCTCTTGCCCCCACTGGGGCGCGAGGCTTGGGGCGATCTTGGGTGGTGCGCCGAGCTGTTGGCGCATGACCCACTGGGTGGCGGCCTTTTGGCTGTGCCAGGCCTGCAGGAGCTGTTTGGCGATGCCCTGCAGGGTTTGGGGATCGGCGGTGGCCTCGATGGCCCTGTTCATCCGCTCCAGCTCAAATTGCTGGCCGAGGCTGAGGGCGAGTGGTTCGGACATGGCACGCACCGCTGAGAGCTGTTGAATGCTCCAACGCTACAAAGTGTTTCAGTTGCGGGCGTAGCGGTTGCAACAGGGCGCCGCGTCTGTGCGCATTTCCTGTTGTGCGTTTGGGTGCTCCGCGGAGTTCAGGGCTGCTCGCGCAGCTGTTCCACGCAGCGGGTCACGCAGGCGCCGTCGTCCAGGGAGCAGGTGGTGATGCACTCGAAGTACACCTCCAACGCATCGCCGGCGTTGTGGGCCTCGCTGTGGGAGGTCATCCCGGCGTGTTCCATGCCGAACCCGCCACCGCCCAGGGGGGCACCGCTCAGGTTTTCGGTTCCCATGTGTCCCATTCCCATGATCTCCACCAGCAGCAACGTCTTGTCAGCCTATGCACACCAAACCAGGGGCACCACTGAAATGAGTCTTCCTGCCTAACGGACCGTGAAGTTGTGTGTTGCCCGGGTGCTTTGCGCCGGCGGCGGCTGGCTTCAGCCCGCTTTGGCCTGAAGTTTGCGGGAAGCCTGCTTGGCTTTGTTGGCGGCCTGTTTGGCTGCCTTGCGTTGGGCTTCGGCCTCCTGGCGTGCCAGTTCGGCCTCCTCCTCTTTCTTGACCAGGTAGTAGGCGTAGTCGCCCCGGTAGAGCACCAGCTGGCCATCGCGGATTTCCACGATCCGATTGGCCACCCGGGAGATGAAGTAGCGGTCGTGGCTCACCAGCAAGGCGGCGCCCTCGTAGTCGATCAGGGCGTCCTCCAGCATCTGCTTGGCGGGAATGTCGAGGTGGTTGGTGGGTTCGTCCAGCACCAGCAGGTTGCAGGGGGAGAGCAGCATCAGGGCCAGGGCCAATCTGGCTTTCTCGCCGCCGGAGAGCTTCCCAGCCTCCTTGAACACGCTCTCGTTGGAAAAGCAGAAGTTGCCCAGCAGGGAGCGCACCTGGGTCTGGGTCCAGTCGGGCACCACCTCGAAGATCGTGTCGATCACGGTTTTGGACAGGTCGAGGGCCTCGGCCTGGTTCTGCTCGAAGTAGCCCGCCACCACGTTGTGCTCCCCCAGCCGAGCGGCGCCGTCTTCAGGTTGCTCAGTGCCCATGATCAGCCGCAGCAGGGTGGATTTGCCGGCCCCATTGGGCCCAACAAAGGCAATGCGGTCTCCCCGCTCCACCTCCAGCTCCGCCCCCAGAAACAGGATCTGGTCGCCGTAGCTGTGGGTGAGGTTCTGGATCTCTGCCACCAGCCGCCCTGAGCGGGGGGCTTCAGGGAAGCGGAAGCGTGGACCGCCGACACTCTCAATCGGCGCCTCCACGCGCTCAACCTTCTCCAGCAGCTTCTCGCGGCTCTTGGCCTGGGTGGAGCGGGTGGCGCTGGCCCTGAAGCGATCGATGTAGGCCTGCTGGGCACTCAGTTCCTTCTGCTGCCGTTCGAAGGCGGCCTGGGTGGCCTCGCGCTCCAAGGCTTTCTGCTCGAGGTGCTGGCTGTAGTTGCCGAGGTAGGTGCGCGACACCCCCCGCTCCGTTTCCACGATCTGGTTGCAGACCCGATCCAGAAAGGTGCGGTCGTGGCTGATGACCACCAGAGCTGCAGTCTGCTCAACCAGGTAGCCCTCCAGCCACTGAATCGTTTCCACATCCAGGTGGTTGGTGGGCTCGTCGAGCAGCAGCAGATCCGGCTCCTGCAGCAGGATCTTGCCCAGCGCTATGCGCATCTGCCAACCGCCGGAGTAATCGCCCACCAGCTGCTCGGCGCCCTCGGGCGTGAAGCCGATCGTGGGGAGGAGCTTGTCGATGCGGGCATCGAGCTCGTAGCCGTGCAGCGCTTCGAAGCGGCTGTGCAGCTGGCCGAGCTCGTGGATCAGCGCATCGAGATGGTCGGGATCGCTGGCCGCCTGCTCGCTGGCCATGGCGTGCTCCACGGCGTGCTGGCGCATCAGCACCTCAGCCGCTTCGCCGAAGGCTTGGAACAGTTCCTCCCGCACCGTGCGGGCCAGATCCACGTCGAATTCCTGCTGCAGGTAGGCAATGCGGGGTTCGCCCTGCTTCACCACCGCGCCGCTGCTGGGCTCTTCCAGGCCAGCGATGATCTTCATCTGGGTCGATTTGCCGGCCCCGTTGACGCCCACCAGGCCGATGCGATCGCCGGCCTTCACTTCCCAGGTGACGTCCCGCAGCACCTCACCGGTGGGATAGATCTTGCCGATGCGTTCGAGGCGGAGCACGGAGTCTGGGAAAGGGGAGGGGCGGGCAACCGGGCCAGCTGCTCCAAACCATCATCCCTGGTGGCCGATCTGGAGAGGGCGGGCCCTGGGCTGCCTGGTGCAGACTCCAATCAGAGAGCCCCTGTGCCAGCGATGATCAAGCGCTTAGAGCAGGTGGCGGCCCTGGTGGTCGCAGCTGGCCTGGCCATCGTCAGTTACTGGCTGTTCTTCAGTTGGGCCGGTGGCGACCGGGATCGGCGTCCCGACCGGGGCCGGAGCTCAGAGCCCGCCCCGGGCCTTCACCAGCCACTGCTTGCTGTCGCTGTCATCGAGGCTGGCGACGTAACGGCGCACCTCCTCAGCGGTGACGGGCAGGTTGAAGGTCGCTCCCAGGTCCACAATCCGGCCCACAGCGCCGTTGGGATCCTGCAGGGCCTGCCGGAACAGGGCCTGGGTTAGCTCCTGGTCTGCGCTGATCCGGCCGTAGAGCTCGGCGGCATTGCCTGCATTCACGTTGCTGGCGTTGAAGTTGCTGGCAGTCATGGCAGACAGCTTGATGGGCTGAGGTTAGTGGCTCTCAGCCAATGGCACACAGCGCGATTGCGGCTTGGGCAGGTGCCATCAAGCCGCGCGACGGCCGTCGCCGCTTTCCGGTGTGCCGCAGGCGGAGGCGTCTTCCATGCTGCGGGCATCGAGGCAGAGCACTTTGCGCAGCTCGGCGTAGTTGGCGGCGAGTGCCTGGCGACCCTCCTGCTCGGCGCCGTATTCAGCCCGTTGCAGCACGTGATGCAGGTGGGTGAGCAGGTAAGTGCTGATTACGGCCGAGACCAAGACGTCGCTGCGCTCGGCGGTACGGCGTTTGCGGCTGTTGGTGGTGGCTCCAGCAGAGCGGGTTGTGGAGGAACGGGGCACGGGGTGCACCTCCGAGGGGATGAGTGCCATCAGCATAGTCTTGGATACTACCCTTGCCTACCTCTGTACACTCGTGGGTAGCCAGCGGGCTCTGGCTTTCGATCCTTTCGCTTTCTCTCCTCATCCACGCGTGGCGACTCGGCAGACCTCTTCCAGTGGCAAGGCCAAATCGCCGCGCATTCAGGTGGTGTTGCCGGAAGACCTGTGTCAGCGCCTCGCTGAGCTGGCAGAGCTCGAATCCCGCACGGTGAGCAACATGGCCAAGGTGCTGATTCAGCAGGGGGTCGAGCGGCTGGAGCAGGCCCAGGTCCTGCCCGACCCCCGCACCCAGGCTGACCTGCAGGCGGCCCTGTTCCGCCAGGGGCTGGAAGCCCGTCAGGGTCAGGCCCCCCAGCGCCTGCGGGGTGCTCCGCGGCGGGTTCGCCTGCACCGTCCTGGTTGAACACCGGGTTTGACCTCCGGGTTGAACCTCCGGGCTGAACGAGAAGCGTGCGCTCAGGCCTGGGGCCGGGCGCAGACCCCGAGCACCGCGGCCCGGCTGGCTCCGGTGACCGACGGCAGACTGCCCCGGTGGCCCCGGGCGTGCCACCAGGCGAGCAGGGCGAAGGCCAGGGCTTCGCGTTCGGCTTCACCGATGCCCAGCTCCTGCAGGGGGCGCACGATCAGGCCGCGGCAGCGCTGCCGCAGTTGCTCCATCAGGAAGCCATTGCGGCAGCCCCCGCCGGCCACCAGCAGTTCGATCGGTTGCGGGCCATGGCCCAGCTCCTGGCTGACGACCGCGGCGCTGAAGCCGGTCAGGGTGGCCAGGGCATCGTCTGGGGTTCGGTCCCCGAGCTCGCTGAGGCGCCGTTCCAGGTCGGCTTGGCCGAACAGCTCGCGGCCGGTGGACTTCGGCGGCGGCGTTTGGAAGTAGGGCTCGCCCAGCCAGCGCTGGATCAGGCTTTCATCGATCCGGCCGCGGCGGGCCCAGGCCCCATCGGCGTCGTAGCTCAGCCGGCCACTGCTGAACTGGCGGCTGGCCAGATCCAGCAAGGTGTTGGCCGGGCCACAGTCCCAGCCGCGCACCGGCAGGTGGCGCTGGGGGCCGCTGGCTGGCGGGATCAACGTGAGGTTGGCGATGCCCCCCAGATTCAGCACGGCCCGCCAGCCCCCGCTGCGGCCCAGCAGGGCCTGGTCGGCGGGGGGCACCAGTGGCGCTCCCTGGCCGTCGAGGGCCAGGTCGGCACTGCGGAAATCGAACACCACCGGTCGGCCCAGCAGCTCGGCCAGCAGCGGCCCCTGCAGCAGTTGCCAGCTGGCCCCCCGGCGGCCGGCCTGGGGTGGCCGATGCCAGAGGGTCTGGCCGTGGCACCCCACCCATTCGGCCCTGCCGGTTGGGTCACAGGCTCGGGCCGCCAGCGCTTGCTGTTCGGTGACGGCTTCCGCCAACTCCAGCAACTCCGCCGTGCTGCACGGTTGCCCCTGGCTGATGCCGATCAGCTGGTGTTGCAGCTCGGCGGGGTAGGGGCTGAAGTGATGGGCGTCCAGGTGCCAACGCGGGTGTTGGGGTGGGCCGGCAAAGCTGGCCAGCACGGCATCCACGCCATCGGCGCTGGTGCCGCTCATCAACCCCAACACCCGCATCAAGCCCGACTCACTTGTTGGGCTGAGGCGTCATGCGCAGGTAGGGCTTCACTTCGGTGACGCCTTTGGGGAACTTGCTGCGGGCCTCGTCGGTGGGGATGGAGGGCACCACGACGCAGTCGTCGCCGTCTTTCCAGTTCACCGGGGTGGCCACGGAGTGGTTGTCGGTGAGCTGTAGAGAATCGATCACCCGCAGGATTTCATTGAAGTTGCGGCCGGTGCTGGCGGGATAGGTGATCTGCAGGCGCAGCTTCTTGTTGGGGTCGATGATGAACACCGAGCGCACCGTCAGGTTGTTGAGCGCGTTGGGGTGGATCATCCCGTAGAGATCGCTCACCTTCTTGTCGGCGTCCGCCAGGATCGGATAGTCGACGGAGGTGTTCTGGGTCTCGTTGATGTCGCAGATCCAGCCGTTGTGGCTCTCGGCGGAATCCACGCTCAGGGCGATGGTTTTGACGTTGCGCTTCTGCCACTCGGGGCGTAGCCGTGACACTTCGCCCAGTTCAGTCGTGCAGACCGGGGTGTAGTCGGCGGGGTGGGAGAACAGCACCACCCAGCTGTCGCCAGCGAAGTCGTACAGGTTGATCGGACCCAGCTGGGAATCCTGGGTGAAATCGGGAACGGTGTCGCCGAGTTGAAGGGCCATGGCGGCTGCAGGGCAAGGTGCAACGAAGTTCTGATCGTGCCACAACTCAGCGCTCGGATGTGGTGTTCGTGCTCCCGCCGCCATCGACGGGCCAGCTGCGTAGCTCCTGGCGCAGGTGCTGCAGTCCGAGGCCGGCGGTGGCCGAAACGAACAGGGCTGTCGGCTCCAGGGCCCGGGCCCGCTCCATTTCTCCGGCGGCACAGCGGTCGATCTGGTTGGCAATCAGGCGCCGTGGAGCCACTGCCCCGAGCGAGTCGAGGATGCCATTCACCGTGCGCCACTGCTCCGGCCAGGCCGGATCGGACAGGTCGACCACGATCAGTAGAGCATCGGCCTCCAGGGTTTCCTCCAGGGTGGAGCGGAAGGCCTCCAGCAGGGGTGGCGGCAGATCGCGAATGAAGCCCACGGTGTCGGTGACCAGCACCGGTTCCGGCAATTCGATCCGGCGGGTGGTGGGGTCCAGGGTGGCGAACAGCTTGTTCTCCGCCAGCACCGCCTGCTCAGCACTGGCGCGGGTGAGGGCGTTGAGCAGGGAGCTTTTGCCGGCGTTGGTGTAACCCACCAGCGCCAGGCGCCGCAGGCCCTGGCGGCTGCGCCGCAAGCGGGCCCGGTGGTCGCCGAGCTGGATCACCTCGCGCTGCAGCCGCTCGATGCGGCGTGCAATGGCGCGGCGGTCTTTTTCCAGTTGGGTTTCCCCCGGCCCCCGGGTGCCGATGCCGCCCCCCTGCCGCGACAGGCTGCGGCCGCGGCCCGTGAGCCGTGGCAGCCGGTAGCGCAGCTGGGCTAGCTCCACCTGCAGCCGCCCGGCCGCGCTGGCGGCGCGCTGGGCAAAAATGTCGAGGATCAGTTCGCTGCGGTCGCTGACTGGCAGGTCGAGCAGGCGCTCGAGGTTGCGGGCCTGCACCGGCGTGAGTTCCCGGTCGGTTACCACCAGGGTGGCGCCCACGCGCCGGGCCTCCAGAGCCGCTTCGAGCACCTTTCCTTCCCCCCAGAGGGTCTGGGGAGCCACCTGGCTGCGCCGCTGTTCCACCACCCCCACCGGCACCGCGCCGGCACTGCCCACCAGGCCCTCCAGTTCGCCGATCAACCGTTGGGCGGCGCCGCGATCCCCGGGGGTGAGGGCCAGCAGCAGCACCCGTTCGGGGCTGGCTTGGCCGGAGGAGCCGGCCGCGGTGGGCGAGGCCTGCTCCGGCGGTGGCGTGATGCTGAGGGGTTCACGGCTGCACAGCTGGGCCAGATCCGCCTCGCCCTCGCTCACCCACGGGTCTGGGGCGTCGGGCTGGGCCACGAGCAGCTGCGCGAGCCACTGTCCCCCGGATTGGGGCTGGTCGCCGAAGCGCAGCCACAGCCGGGGCGCCAGATCCAGCCCCACGATCCCTTCCTGACGGCTGGGTTGGAGCTGTTTGGTCCGCCCGCAGCAGGTGAGCAAGCGCAGGTCTGTGCCCTGGCGACGGTCGGATCCCGGCAGGCGCTCCAGCAGCCGGCCCGATTGCTCCAGAGGCCCCACCCACAGCAGCCGGCACAGGCCGCGGCCATCCACCACCAGGGTGAGGGGCAGCTCGAGCTCGCGGCTTTCGCCGGCCAGCCGTTGGAGGCAGAGCAGTTCGGCCACCTGGTCGTCGGGGTGGCGCCGGTGGCAGAGGCGCTCGAGGCGCCGTTTTTGGGACGGCCGCAGCCCGGCTGTGCGCCCCGCCAAAACGCCTTGCTTCACCACCGGTTGGCGAGGGGGGCGACGGGGTTCATGGGCGCTGCACCTTCACCCAGCGGATGCCGGCAGCGTGGGCCCCGGCGCCATCTTCCGGGCTGTCGCCCACGTGCCACACCTCCGCGGCGGTCAGGTTGAGCCGGGCCAGGGCCTGCTGATAGGGGCGGGGATCGGGTTTGGCCGCTCCCACCGCCGACGACACCACCACGGCCTCCAGCCACTGGCCCAGGCCCAGGCTGTCCAGCAGCCCCGGCAGGCGGCTGTCGAAATTGCTGACCACCGCCAGCCGCAGGCCGCGGCGGTGCCAACCCTCGAGATGGGCCGGAACATCGTCGAAGACCCGCCAGAGGTCGGCCTGGGCAAACCTCAGATAGAGCGCCCGTCCCAGCTCCGGTGGCGGCTGGAATTCCACGCCCTCGCCCAAGCCCGCGCCCATGCCCTCGCCCTCGCCCTCAGCACCGGCAGCGGCCAGCACCTCGGCAATCCGGGCGCTCCACCAGCCGATCTCGGCCTCTTCCAGTGCTGGGCTGTCCAGGGCTGGGCTGTCCAGAGCCGGGGAGGCCAGATCTGGGAAGGCCAGGGGTGGCGCCTGCCGGTAGATCCGCGGAAAGTGCCGATCGATGGCGGCGGCATCCACCGTGAGGCCATGCCGTGCGGCCAGCTCGGCATAGGTGGCGCCCACGCTGGTGCGCAACCCGATCAAAGTGCCCATGGCATCGAGCAGCAGGCCGCGCGGCGTCATCGCGGCCAGTCCGCCAGCCAGCCGGCGGCCACCTTCAACTGGTGGGAGGGGCCTGGTAGGCGGGTCAGGTAGGCGAGCTTGCGGATCTGGAACGCGGCCGCACCGGCCAGGGTGAATCCCCCGCCCGTGAGGCTGGCCTCACCCTCGCCAAGGCTCATCATTTCGCCGAGGTCGTTGTAGTGGAAGGGCTCCAGCGGCTCCTCGTTCAGCGACTTCAACAGGTTGCCGGCCAGGCACTCGGCCTGCTGGAAGGCCACCTGGGCCGTGGCGGGAAGGGCTTGGTCCCCGTCCTCGGCGTCGACGTGGGCGATATCGCCGAGGGCGAACACGTGCGGGTGGTTGCGCAGCTGCAGGCTGGGCTCACACATCAGTCGCCCAAGGCGGTCGGTCACAGCGGCAGGGGCGGGACTGAGCTGCGGGGCCTGGAAGCGCAGGCCGGCGGTCCAGATCACGCCATCGACACTGAGGTGCTCGCGCCCGCCTGGCCCCTGTAGCGACAGGCCACCGACCTCCACGGCCTCCACATGGGTGTGGGTGCGCAGGCGCACATCCCGCCGCTGCAGGGCCAGATCCGCCTGCTCGCGGTTGAAGGCTTTGGCCTGGGGCAGCAGACCTGGCCCCTGTTCAATCACCTCGACAATGGCGCTGCCCTGGAGCTGATCGGCCAGCTTGCAGGCCAGTTCCACGCCGCTGGCCCCGGCCCCCACCACCGCCAGCCGTTGCAGCGGCCTGGCGCGCTCCTTGAGGCTGTGGATCAGGCGCTGCAGGTGCTCCACATCGGCCAGGGTGCGGAAGCCGAGGCTGTGCTCCGTGACGCCCGGAATTCCGAAACTGTTGGACTGGGCTCCGGTGGCGACCACCAGCCGGCTGTAGGGGAGCTCTCGCCCCGCGGCGGTGTGCACCCGAGCGGCATCGGTGTCGATCCGCACCACCCGGTCCTGGAGCCAGGCCACGCCTTTGCCAGCAAGAAGCGTGTCGTAGCGAGGGGCAATTTCCCAGCTGCGCAGTTCACCGCTGAGGAGCTCGTAGAGCAGCGGCAAAAACAGGAAGCGATCGTTCGGCTCGATCAGCAGGATTGGTGGATGCTGGCGCCGGGCGGCAAGCGCCAGGCCGGTGTAGAGGCCGCCAAAGCCTCCTCCCACGATCACCACCGGGGCTGATGCCGGCGTCGCCACAGACTCCGCCATTGGTTGTGGTCCACTGCCGACACCGTCGATCGAACCCTAACCAGCAGCCCAGCCCAAGGGCGATGATGGCCTGATGCAGACGGCCTCCGCCCCCACCCTCCCTTTCGATGGCGCCGGTCAGCCGATTGATTTGGCGGCCACGCGGCAGCACTTGGCCCCGCTGTCGGCCCAGGAGCGGCTGCGCTGGGCCCAGGACACCTTCGGGGTGGGGTTTGCCCTCACCACCAGCTTCGGCATCCAGTCGGCGGTGCTGCTGCACATGGTGAGCGCGCTTGGGCAGCAAACCGGACTCCCGGTGCCGGTGATCTGGGTGGATACGGGCTATCTCCCCGCCGAGACCTACCAATACGCCGATCGGCTGGTTCAGCAGCTCCAGCTCCACCTGGTGGTGGCCCAGTCGCCGATCAGCCCGGCTCGGATGGAAGCGCTGCATGGCCGGCTTTGGGAAACCGAGCAGGTGGGCGATCTCGAGCTCTACCACCGCATTCGCAAGGTGGAGCCCCTCGACCGGGCCCTCACCGAGTTGGGGGTGACCTGCTGGGCCAGTGGGGTGCGCGGCAGTCAGACCGATCACCGCCGGGCCATGGAGCCGCTCGATCCGGTGCGGCAGCGCTGGTCGCTGCGCCCGCTGCTGTCCTGGAGTAAGCGCGAGGTGTATTACTACATGCAGGAGCACCAGTTGCCCCAGCATCCGCTGTTTGAGCAGGGGTATTCCACCGTGGGCGACTGGCATTCCAGTGCCCCCGACGCCGGGGATGTGAGCGGCCGGGCCACCCGCTTCGGTGGCCTCAAGCAGGAGTGCGGCATCCATCTGCCGGGGCTGATGGGCGAGGGCATCTGAGCGCCGATCCGGCTGGGCAGGCTTGTTGGCTGTTGATCGGCAACAGCCGATGGCACTGGGCCACGGGCCGACCCGGATCGCTGCGCTGCTGGAGCGGGCCCCCAGGCGTGGAGAAGCCCGAAGGGCTGGCGGGCTGGGCCGCCGTGGGTCCGGTGCCCGCCTGGTTGCCCCTGGAGCGACGCGTGCTCAGCGCCGAGGTGCCCCTGGGCGATCTGCCCGCTTGGTTGGGGGTGGATCGTGCCCTGGGGGGCTGGTGGGCCTGGCGGCAGAGCGGAGGGCCGGTGCTCGTGGCCGATGCCGGCACCGCCTTGAGCCTTACCCGGGTGAGCGCCGAGGGCTGTTTTGCAGGGGGACAGTTGATGGCGGGTGCGGCTCTGCAGCTGCGGGCCCTGGGGGCCGGCACTTCAGGTTTGCCCTCACTGGAGCTCCCCGTGGCGCTGCCCGAGCAGCGCTGGCCCAGCGCCACCGCCCAGGCCATGGCCGCCGGGGTGCTGCGGGGGTTGGCGGCTGCGGTGGCCCAGGCTGCCCGTGAGGCCGTGAGGGAATCTCCCCACTGTCGCCTCTGGATCACCGGTGGGGACGGGGAGCTGCTGCTGCCGCTGGTGCGTGAGCTGCTGGGGGAGGGCACCCAGGAGGTGCAGCTGGCCCCCGCGTTGGCCCTTGAGGCCCTGGCGGCCCTCAGGCCAGGCCTAGATCGCTGAGGATGGTATCGGCCATGGTTTCGGCTTTCACCTTGGTGTAGAGCTTTTCGAGCTTGCCGTCTGCATCCACCACAAAGGTGTGACGCATCATGCCCATGTACTCCTTGCCCATGAACTTCTTGAGTCCATAGCTCTCGTAGGCCGTCGCCACGGGGCAGGGCTCCCCATCGCTGAGCAGGGTGAAAGGAAGGCTGTATTTGGCGATGAATTTGGCGTGGCTGGTCGCCCCGTCCTTGCTGATGCCCAGCACCGTGATGCCGTGCTGCTCAAAGGCTCCCCACTGATCGCGGAAATTGCAGGCTTCCTTGGTGCAGCCGGGCGTGTCATCCTTCGGATAGAAATAGATCACCACCCGCTGTCCCTTGAACTGGGACAGGCTGATCGACTCTCCCGCCTGGTTGGGCAGGGTGAAATCGGGGGCTGGATCACCAATCTGTAGGGCCATGGAACTCTCTAGTCAGAACGCCGGAATGGCACGCGAGTGAGCCTAGGCATCGGCTGGGATGCGCCGCTGACGGGCGCCCCGCAGCAGCCCCAGCTCTGGTTGGGCCCGCTGCGGGGCGCGGATCTCAGCAGCCTCTCCGCCCTGGAGCGGGACTGGGGGGATGGCCTGCCGGAGGGCCAGCGCCAGCGCTATTGGCACAGCCGGGCCGCCCTGCGGCAGCAACTGGCCCCAGTGCTGGGCCTGGGGCCGGCCCACGTTCCCCTGCACAGCCCGCCTGGCCGCCCGCCCCGCCTGGCTGAGGGGTTGGGCTGGATCAGCCTCAGCCATAGCGGTGAGGGCCTGTTGATCGGCTACTCCCCGCGGCCGATTGGGGTGGATCTCGAACCGGCCGGCCGCCCCTTGGCTGCGGCCGGGCTGATGCGGCGGTTTTATCCCGTGGCGGAACAGGCGCGACTGCAGGGCCTGGCCGGAGAGGACCTGCGGCAGGAGGTGCTCACCAGTTGGGTGCTGAAGGAGGCGGCCATCAAATGGCGCCAGCGCAGCTTGGCGGCCGAACTCAGCCAGTGGTGTTACGACCATGCCAGCGGCGGATTGCAGCACCTGGGTGACGGCGTGCAGCCGGATTGCTGCAGTGCGGTGCATGCCGGATGGCGTTGGGCCGCAGTTGGTGCTGGCTGCAGTCGGTCCAACCTGCACAGGTTGCTGTCGCTTCGCTAGTGCGGCTTCCGCAATGTCGCACCCTCCTTGATCGTGAGGTTGCCGTTATCACTGCGGCAACAGCGCCCGGCAAAGCGCTCCGGATATGACGCAAGTTGCTGCAAAAAATGCAAGTCAGTCTAGGGAGTACGGCCGAAATGTTGCGCTTCTGTGTCAATGTGCTCTAGTCACTTGCATCTTTTGTGACCTGCGGCATTGCGTGGCTACGTTCGGAATGAACTGATCCCATAACTCTCGTGATCAAGCGTTTGCTGGCCGGCCTTTTTGTGGGTACGGCCCTCTCGGCGGTGGCCCTGCCAGTGTCCGCCGCTGTTGACAACAATCTTCCGGTTTGCTGGAACACTGGTGGTGCTGTGTGGTCCACCAATCAGGACGCCTTCAACACCTTCCTCCAGTCTGGTGAGATCACCGAACGGGGCCTTGAAGGTGGTCTGAACCGTTCCGGTTGGACCTCCGAAGAGGTGCGTGAGGGTATGAACAAGTCGTACAATGTCGACTTCATCGGTGTCTCCCGCTTCCTCTATTCGGATGCCGGTGTGAAGTTCCTCAAGAACCAAACCACCAGCTACTTCCCTTACTGGAGCATGAACACTTACGCGGTGCAGGCTCTGCGTTCGGCGATCGTGGCGGATGCCCGTGACGGTCAGATCTCATCGGCCGGCATCATGAATGCCCTGCCCACCGACATGCGCGTGGCCGACTTCTCCAACACCTACACCGGTTCCCAGAACGTCTGTGCCGAAGGTCGTTGCCAGGGTGGGGCTCAGTGCACGTCCCTGCTCTCCTGGTACGTGTTCCTGCCCGCCTGCATCCAGGCCAACCAGATGGCGGACCCTGTCGCTCAAGTGCGCGCCATCCCCGCCCCTGTTCAGCAGGTTCAGCAGGTTCAGCCCGAGGCCATTCGCGGCCTCTGGTGAGCCACCGCTCGCCTTAGGCGTGCTCACGACCCAGAGCCCCGGCGTTGCCGGGGCTTTTTTATGGCGTGCTGCTTATGGCCGCTGGGCGCGCAGCAGGGTATGCACAACCGTTTGGGGCAGCTGTTGGCCCAGGTGCCGCTGGAAACCCTCGTGCAGCGTCTCGATCGCGGCTGGGGATAAGGGGGCACCCCGAAGGGCGTTGAGCTGCCGCAGATAGGTGCTCTCGGGTGCCAGCCAGCGCGCCGTCAGCGCCGCGGACAGCTCAAGCTGAAGGGATTCCTGCCAGTGCTGCTGCTCCACGCGCCAGCCTTGGTCGATCAGGGCTTGCCTGGCCAGCTGGCCAGGGTTGGGCTCCTGCTGCAACTGTTGGCGCTCCAAGGCGCTGAGCTCCTCGAGCAGCGGCTGGAGCGAGGGCTCGGCCGCGCGGCTCAAGGCTTGCAGCCCGGCAGCTGGCCCCAGTTGGGGGGTGCTGAACAGCAGTCGCCATTGGCCGTTGGCACTCAACTGGCCTCCCACGGCGTCAATCCACGTGTCGATCTGTTGGGCGTTCAGCCCGCGCCAGGGTTGCCGTGCCACCACCCAGTCGAAGCGAGACCCTTCGCCGGGCTCGAGTTGGGATTGCAGGCTGTCGGGCGCCTCAGCTGGCACCACAAGCAGCTGGGGCTGGCGCAGGGCATCGAGCACCTGCAGCTGGGCTTGCAGCCGCTCCCGGTCGGATGCCTGCCCCACGGTGATCACCACGCCGCCCTCTGGGGTGGCGGCGAGCGGGTCGAGGGCCCACAGCAACGATCGCGCCTCCAGCACCAGCACCCGGTCGTGCCGCTGCCAGTGGGCGCCCTCCCAGAACCGGCGTCTCAGGTTGTCGAGCCGTTCTCCTTCGGCGGTGGCCTGGCGCTGCAACCAGCGCTCCAGCTGGGGATCGTCCGGGCTACTGCTCAGCACATCACCCTGATCGGCGGCCAGTTCGGCCGCGGCGGCCAGCTGGGCGGCGCGCCGTTGCTGGAGCTGCTCGCGCCTGCGGCCCTCCCAACCCAGGGCCCCGGGCTGCCAGAACACCTCACCTTGGAGGGCACTGGGGAGGTATTGCTGGGCAACCCAGTGTTCGGCGTAGGCATGGGGGTAGCGGTAGCCCACCCCATCGCCGAAGGCCTTGCCATCGCGATGGGCATCCCGCAGGTGGGATGGCACCTGCTGGCGGTTGGCGGTGCGCACACTGGTGAGGGCATCGAAGAAGCCCAGCACGCTGTTGCTCTTCTCGGCACCCGCCAGGTACAGGGCAGCCTGGGCGAGAGGGTAAAGCCCCTCCGGCAGCCCCACCCGCTCGAACGCGGCCGCACAGGCTTCCACCACCACCATCGCCTGGGGGTCGGCCAGGCCGATGTCTTCCCCCGCTGCGATCAACATGCGCCGGAACATGAAGCGGGGGTTTTCCCCGGCCTCCACCATCCGCGCCAGCCAGAACAGCGCCGCATCCGGATCGGAGCCGCGCAGCGATTTGATGAAGGCGCTGATCGTGTCGAAGTGGGCATCCCCTTGCTTGTCGTAGAGCACCGCCCGCTGCTGGATTGACTCCTCGGCGATGGCCAGATCGATCGTGATGGCGTCATCCGCGCCGGGCGGAGTGGTTTCCACCGCGAGCTCCAGGGCATTCAGCAGGCTGCGGGCATCGCCGCCGGCCACATCCACCAGCTGGTCGACCGCCTCGGGGGTCACGAGGATGGAGCGCGCGCCGTAGCCCACCTCGGGGTCCTGAAGGGCTCGTGCCAGCAGCTGGCGCAGGTGCTCGGGTTCGAGGGGCTGCAGGCGAAACAGCCGCGAGCGGCTCACCAGGGCTTTGTTGACTTCGAAGTAGGGGTTTTCGGTGGTGGCCCCAATCAGGTTCACCGTGCCGTTTTCCACCCAGGGCAGCAGCGCGTCCTGCTGGGCGCTGTTGAAGCGGTGCACCTCGTCGATGAACAGGGTGGTGCGCAGGCCATGGTGCGCCAGGCGTTGCTGGGCCGCGTCCACCTCGGCCCGCAGATCCTTGACGCCGGCGAGGACCGCGTTGAGGCTGCTGAAGTGGGCCCGGGTGCTGCCGGCGATGATGCGGGCCAGGGTTGTTTTACCCACCCCCGGTGGACCGTGCAGGATCAGGTTGCCCACCCGGTCGGCGGCGATAGCGCGGCGCAGGAGCCGCCCTGGGCCAAGGATCGCTTCTTGGCCGACGAAGTCGTCGAGGCTGCGGGGCCGCAGCCGATCGGCCAAGGGCGCTACCCGGGCCAGGGTGGTGTCGCGGTGATGGCTGAAGAGGTCGCTCAAGGGGGCTGAAGCCAGGTCCCGCCGGCGCCCATCATCGGCCCGGCGGCGATACGCTCCGGCGATGCGGTTTGTTAGCCCCCCCTTCCGCACCAGCTGCGCCATCCGCAGCAGCTACACAGTGGGTCTGGCCGCAGCCCTGCTGCTGGTGGGCTGCGGTCAAGCTCCCGGGGCCATGCAGCGGCCGCCACGGGTGCAGACCCAGGCGATCGAGCCCGCCGTGTTTCAGGCCAGCATCGATACGGTGAGCACCTTGGAGGCGGAGGCCGAGGTGGATCTGGCGGCCCAGGCCGGGGGCCGGATTCAGCGCCTGCTCGTGCGCCAGGGCGATCGGGTGCGCCAGGGTCAACTGCTGTTGGTGCTCGATCAGACCCAGCTGCGCGCGGAGGTGGCCAGCCTGCGGGCCCAGATGCAGACCAACCGGCTCAACTACGACCGCTACCGGGAGCTGGCCCGCCAGGGCGCCGCCAGTGCCGTGCAACGGGATGAATTCCGCCAGGCCACCATCGCTGCCCGCGAAGCGCTGGTGGCCCGGGAGGCGGATCTGGCCTTTAAGGATCTGCGGGCACCGATCACCGGCACCGTGGCCGACCTGCGCGTCAAGCAGGGGGATGTGATTGCGCCGGGCGTGCGGATCACCCGTTTGATCCGCAACGATCGCCTCTGGGCCCGCATCGATGTGCCGGCCAGTGCTGCCAAACGGGTGCGGCCGGGTCAGCGGGTGTTGCTGCTGGATCCCACCCGTGCCGAACCCTTGGCGGAGGGCCAGGTGGATTCGGTGGATCCGCAGGTGATGGCCCCCAGCCAAACCCTGCTGGTAAAGGCGGCCTTCGCCAATCCCCAGGGCACCCTGCGCAACGGTCAGCGCCTGCGCACACGCCTGCTGCTGGAGCGGCGGGACGCTCTGGCGGTGCCGCGCACCGCGGTCACCCAGTTGGCGGGCCAGTCGTTTGTGTTTGTGGTGGGCCGCTTGGCCGATCTGGAACGCCAGCCGGGCAAAGCTCCCTTGGCTGCGCTGCGCACACTGGCACCCGGCACCTGGTTTGCCCTGCACACTCCGGTGCAGCTGGGCGACCTTCAGGGCGACCACTACCCCCTGCAGCGGGGTCTGCAGCGTGGCGATCGGGTGGTGACGGAGGGCTTGCTCAATCTGCGCCACGGTGCTCCGGTGCAGCTGACGGCGAGCCCTGACGCCGATGCGCCTTAAGCGAGGCACATCCTCTGCAGTCCGTTAATTTGCGGATCCATGCGCCGATTTCGTGGCTCGAGCGGTTCCAGCCCTGTAGTTGGTAGTTGGTGGGTTTGTTGCTGGTGGGCTGCGCCGCCAAGCCGGTGGCCCGCCAGCCGTTGGTGGTGCAGACCGAGACCATCGACGAGGCCAGTTTTAGCCCCTCGATCGAGGTGATCAGTCAGCTGAGTTCTACCACCGATGTGGCCCTCAGCCCCGAGGTGGAGGGCCGGGTGGTGAAGATTTTGGCGACCCAAGGGCAGCGGGTGAGAGCAGGCCAGCCGATCCTGGTACTCGACAACGTGCAGCAGTCGGCCAGCCTCGATGCCAGCAAGGCCGAGGCCCGTAAGGATCTCGTTAACGCAGAGCGCTACATCTTTCTGAACGAGCAGGGCGCGGTATCCACCAAAGACCGCGACTTTTACGTGACCCAGGCGATTCAGAGTCGGGATCAGGTGCGTTCCAGTGCGGCCACCCTCGGCTACAAATACGTCACCGCTCCGATTAGTGGCGAGATCGGCGACCTGGACACCGTCAAGCTCGGGGATTACGTGCGCCAAGGTCAGGTGATCACTGGGATTGTGGATAACTCCACCCTCTGGACCCTGATGGATGTGCCCGCCACCCAGGCCGCCAGGGTGAAATTGGGCCAGCCTGTCCAACTGGTGACTCAGGGCAATCCACCCCTCACCGGGACAGGCAAAGTGGTGTTCATCTCCCCCTATTTCGGCATCAGCGGCAGCCAGTCGTCGCCCAATACGGTGCTGGTGAAGGCCAGTTTTTCCAACAGCAGCAGCCAGCTTAAGACCGGTCAATACGTGCGCAATCGGATCATCACCGGAACGAGCCGTCAGTTGTCGGTGCCCGTGCAGGCCGTGATGATGCAGGCCCAGCAGCCCTTTGTCTACCGGGTCTTCCGGCTCAACCAGGTGCTGGCCAAGATTCGCGCTTCTACCGAGATTCCAGACGCCCAGAAGCAGAAGCTGGAGGCGCTGCCTGCCGACACGCCGATTGTGGTGCAGACGCCTGTGAAGCTCGGCACTTTGGAGGGCAACCGCTATCCGCTGCTCTCGGGCCTGGCCGCCGGTGATCGGGTGGTGGTGAGCAACACCGCTCTGCTGCGCTCTGGAATGCCCGTTCAATTGGCCGCCTCTGGCCAGAAAGGTGTGAACTGAGAACCGCCCATGTCGCTCTCCGATAAGTTCATCAAGCGGCCGGTTCTAACCACCGTCTGCAGCATTCTGATCGTGTTAATGGGGATCATTGCGATCCCGAGTCTGCCGATTGAAAACCTCCCCAATATTGCGCCGCCGTTGATTCAGGTGACGGCCAATTATGGCGGTGCCAACTCGTTGGTGACCGAACAGGCCGTAACCAATCCGCTGGAA
>Ga0194119_10003233_pt1 | contig 26394 bp, 28 predicted proteins | sample TA2MahC100mmetaG_FD_148620 | JGI IMG/M metagenome (GOLD analysis project Ga0194119, IMG submission 148620) | Freshwater microbial communities from Lake Tanganyika, Tanzania - TA2015018 Mahale Deep Cast 100m | ecosystem: Environmental > Aquatic > Freshwater > Lake | place: Tanzania: Lake...
GCCCAAATAGCTTTCTCACGAAATTCTTTCGAGGCAACCATATCGCGCACGATGGACGCTACCCGTAAAGCAAAATCCTGCGGATTAGCCTGTCTAAAATCGGCCGTTTCTTGCAACCGATTGAGGAAAATTTGGAATAAACGTTGATCACGAGCACGGGTATTGTCATCAAATTTTAAAGCTTCAGCGCTAGGCAAGGGTTCTTGCCCCTGAGGTAGAAGCCTACTCCAAAAAGATAAAGCATCTTGAAGCGAACTTTCCGCGGCACGATCTATTCGACCTTGGTATGGGTTTGGAGGTTGGGCTGGCCGTTGGAGGGATAGCAAAGGGCAATTTTCGCAATTAAGGATCTCACAAATTCGAAGATTGGGTAGCGCTTGGAGGCTAGTGCAACTTTGGCAGAGAAGCCTTCTACAAGCCGGAAGATCGGGTAGGGTTTTGAGTTTTTTGAGACCGCGGCAATAGAGCTTTCTGCAATCCGGAAGCTCGGGTAGGGTTTCAAGGCTGGTGCATCCAGAGCAGAAAAGATTTTCGCAAACCGCAAGCTTGGGTAGCGTTCGGAGGCTCAATTCACTTTCATAGATCATGAAGATGCGATAGTAGCTGTGGATCTTTAAGGGAGATTCTGATTCTTTCTACACCCTTATTTGCTCTATCTCGTTTGAGCTCGATCAACCCTACTTCTCCAGTTGAATGAACATGAGTGCCTCCACATGGAACTGTGGCAATGTTAGGCAGTCTCCAAAAACGAATTTGATTCAATTCATCAAGAAAGCCTTTTTCAATTGGAAGATCGGCAGAAATAATTTTATTATACTCTTCGAGAAGCTTTGGAAAATACACAGCAATGTTCACGTCACATTCAAAATCTACACGAGCTCCTGTCTCAGCAATATGAGCTCCTCTTTTTTTGATAACAGTATCAATTTCTTCAGGTTTAAGCTCGACACCTTCTGGTGTTTCATTAAACAGACGATTCATGAGAACAAGAATCAACTCACACGTAAAATGCAAACGCATTAATCGATTGCGACGTAACCAGTCTATTTTCATGATAACATCTGCCCCTGGAACAAAGCCGTGTCCTTCGGGAAAGGTATAATAAATCAAAAATGGGTCACATTTATCCATATGTGAAGATATGGCTCTAATATCATTGACCGTCACTACATCACTTTCTTGCCCTCCACACTCTGAAAAGCCGATTGTTTCAGAAAAAACAATAACATTTCCATCGACTTGGCTCACTTTCGTTCCAAGACTTTGTTGGTAAGGATTATCCCAAAAAACCTTTCTCATGAGGACTCCTTTACAGAAATGATCTTTCCACCCGTTACCTTTTGTAGCCCTTTTGCAGGCAAGCTAAACACAGCATATGGCGTGCCAGCGGCTGCCCATAAGGTTTCATATTGATGCAAGTCTTGATCCTTGCTAAGTGGTGTCATAGATTCTCCTATAAATTTTGTGCGTTATCTTGTACAATAAGCCTATTTTAGCATACGTACGCTATAACGCACAAGTAAATAAAATAAGTTTTTATAATGGAAATATTAAATCGTATCGCATTGGCTTTAAGAACCATCCGAAAGGAACGGGGTTGGAGCCTTGATAAAACTGCTCAAGAGACAGGTGTAAGTAAAGCAATGCTTGGGCAGATTGAGCGTGCAGAATCCAGTCCAACCATTTCTACACTATGGAAAATTGCAAGTGGCTTTAAGGTTCCTTTTTCTCTTTTTATAACCGATGACCAACCAGATTATGGTACTGGCCAAACAAAAACCCTTCACCCCAGTGATGACAAAATTAAAGTACTTCCAATTTTTCCTTTTGACGAGAAGCTTAAATGCGAGATATTTTTAATTGAACTCTTGCCAGGCTGCGAGCACATATCCTCTCCACATCAACCAAATGTTGTCGAGCATGTACTAGTAGCTGAGGGGTCCATGGAAGTCTACTCGAATTCTGCTTGGAAATTATTAACTAAAGGTCAAGGCCTACGCTTTGATGCATGCCAACCTCATGGTTATCGCAACCTTTCAGAACAAAGCTCAACCATATATGACATCATTCATTACTAAAAACCTCTTTTTTAAAGACAGGACCAAATCTTACTTCTTAGGGATCTTCTATGGAAACAGAGAAACATAACATCGTTAAGATCTATGGAAAGCGCAGGGAAGGCTGGCTTTCCGAACGGGCACGCAGGATCGAGCAATTGCAGCTAAGGATCGAGGATGCAGGAGAAAACACATAGCATGGCATCTATTATTCCTATTTATAGACATCGTTTAAATCTTCCTGGGGCTCAATTCACATTCATAGACCATGAATATGATTATCTTTAAAAATAAAACATTGTAATTAAAAATCAAAAAAGTATAAAAAAATAAAACTAAAAAATTAAAGAGACTATAAAATGATCCCATGGGAAAGTGTAATTATAAATCCTAGCTTTATTAATTTTATCAATAGCGTTTCCTCTGAACCTGTTCAATCCGATTCAAAAAACAATAAATTGGTTTCTATCTTTTGCTCTTGCTTTAAACAAAACATCAATCAAGTTAAATCACTTTAGCTCAAACAGTAGGCTAATTCCAATCGACGAATCCAGGGTACAGCAGAAAACTCATAGCATGGCATCTCTTATTCCTCTTTATAGAAATCGTTTAAATCTTCCTGAGGCTCAATTCACTTTCATAGACCATGAAGATGCAATGGTGGCTGCGGTCTTTAGGATTTCGCAGCCCGGGCGCCCTGAGCTGATTTTAAAAGTCTGCTCTCGACAAGGAGACTTTTTAAGAGAGTCTTATTTTTTAAACCGTTTTGCCGGCAAGATTCTCGTGCCTAAGATCACTCAGCTTATAGAACCGGAAGCGGGACTGGATGGAGCTGTTTTGATGGAATGCATCCAGGGCGATCTTCTTAAATCGGAGGCCATCACTGAGGGTTTGGCATCGGAAATCGGTGCACTTCTTGCCCGCATCCATCTCGAACAGGCCGAAGGCTATGGAGACCTGACAGATCCACCCCATTTGAGCCGCGACCCTCGAATTCCTTTTACCATGAAATTTGAAGAGGGGCTTGAAGAATGCAAAGGCCATTTGCCTGAAAGCCTTCTTGAAACATGCAGAAGGCATTTCGATAAAGACATCGATCTCCTTTTGTCCGCTGACGGCCCCTGCGTGATACATCGTGATTTCCGTCCGGGCAACATCATCGCTTCTGATGGAAAAGTACGGGGCATCATCGACTGGTCGTCCGGCAGGGGAGGATTCGCTGAAGATGATTTCTGTCCGTTGGAATTTGGAGAGTGGCCCGCGGGCTGTAAGAGCGCCTTCTTAGAAGGATACGCCTCCATTAGAAAAGTTCCCGACTATAAGCGGATGATGCCGCTTTTGCGCTTAAGCAGAGCGGTTGCAGCTGTCGGATTCACAGTTAAAAGAGGAACCTGGGAATCCAGAAACGCGAAGCTTTATCAGTTCAATCTTCGATATCTTGAATCTCTTTCTGCAAAAGAGAAAGCATGATATTCGCACAAAAGGATTTCGAGATCGAAGACGTCATCAGCAAACCGCTGATGGCTCATTTATCGACGGTTGAGGATGGAGCTCCCCGCGATTCCCCAGTCTGGTTTCTTTGGGAAGATTCCTGCCTGTGGATTTTCGGTTCTTCAAAGGATAGTTTTGTGAACCGGCTCCAAGCAGAACCCAAATGCGCTGCCGGAATTGTGGAATATGACCTGGAGAAGGGAATTCTCAAACATGTAGGCATCCGGGGCACAGCTTCCGTTGCAAGCTGCGATAAAAACCGCTTAATGCGCTTTTTGGCTAAATACTTAGGAGCGGATGAAGAAAAACATAATCCTTGGTTCATAGAAAATGTCGTTGATCCATTGGATGCTATGATAAGAATCGATCCCGAATCGGTCGTAGCTAAAAACGTTTCGTATTTTAAAACCGGACCAAATCTTGCCTCTTAGGAACCTTCTATGGAAACACTGAAACATAACATCGTTAAGATCTATGGAAAGCGAGGGGAGAGCTGGCTTGCCGAACTGCCGCACAGGACTAAGCAATTAGAGCATTCATGGGGATTGTCGGAGTTAAAGCCTTTTTTAAACCTAAGCTATAGTTACGTCCTTGGAGGACTGCAAGGCAATATTCCTATTATTTTGAAGCTCAGTCCGGATATAGACCTCATGAATAAAGAAGCTAAGGCTCTGAATGCTTTCAAAGGATTTGGAGCTGTCTCAGTCCTTGCCCAAGAAGAAGGGGTTCTTTTGCTGGAACGAGCTGTTCCTGGAGATCTTTTGAAAAACAGCTTTTCCAAAGAGAAAAGAATTGAGACTGCCTGCAAAGTCATGGAAAGGCTGCATCAAGCGCCTATTCCATCCAAGGGAGGTTTTCCCCTCATTGAGGAATGGTTTGCCGCCGTTGACAAGGATTGGGATCTTCCCAAAGATCATTTGAAAAGAGCTCGCAATTTGAAAAACAAGCTCATAAAAAAAGATTACGGCCATAAAGTTCTTCTCCATGGAGACCTCCATCAAGAGAACATCCTATCCAGTGGAAAGGACTGGCTGGTTATCGATCCTAAAGGGGTGATAGGCGACCCGATCCATGAAATTTGGGCATGTGTCGAAGATCCAGGCCACGACCTCAAAGTTTTAGCTACCTACTTCGGCTATCCGTTTCAAGACGTTGTTGAGTGGTACTATGTCCGCCTTATTCTAGCTGCCTGCTGGCAAGCTGAAGACGGTCTAGACGCTAGCGGTTTTCTAACATTGGCGCAGTCGGTCTTGCCGTTAGTCGAGTCCTAAAGCATCAAAATTTATTGAAATCGACCGGAGTCTATGATAGAATAGGGGAGTATTCATCTTAATAAGGGAGCCTCGTCCAGTGAGAATTTAAGTTTAAATCCAATCTGTTAGTTAAAACAAACCCAAGGATGAAACTTATGTCTCGGCTCTTTATTCAATTTACCCATCTTTTTAAATCTTTCGGCTCTTTTTCTCTTTTTGAAGATATCTCTCTTTCTATCAACGAAGGGGATGTTTTTGCCCTGATTGGAGAAAACGGCGCTGGGAAAACAACACTTCTTCAACTTCTGAATGGCACAGCTAAAGCCGATTCAGGCAACTTCAGCAAAGCGTCCGGTCTTTCGATCGGATTCCTGCAGCAGGAAATCGTTCTGGGCGATTCTTCAGTTTCTGTAAGGGAATTCATAGAGGGAAATGCTCTATCCGACCTGGAAAAAGAAATGGCTGCCTGCCTTGAAGATCCAAACCGTTTATCGGAATGGGCTGAATTGCATGAAAAATATGAACGCTTAGGCGGATACCGCCGGATTCCGATTGAGCAAGTGCTGCGAGGATTGAAAATCGAAAGCAGCCTTCTGGACCTTCCGATGCCATGCTTAAGCAGCGGACAGCGTGTGCGTGCAGCTCTAGCGAAAGCTTTAATTGAAAATCCGGATCTTATGCTCTTAGACGAACCAACCAATCATCTTGACCAGGAGATGATTCAATGGCTGGAAAAAGCTTTGAAGCAAAGGGCGGGAGCATGCGTAATCGTCTCGCATGATCGCAAGTTCCTGAATGCTGCCTGCAACCGCCTAATCGAAATTAAAAATGGAAAGCTTGCCTCCTATGGAGGAAGCTACGATTTTTACCTGGAAGAGCAGAAGAGAATGCTGGAAAGGCAGATGAAAGCTTATGAAGCTCAGGAAGAAGAAAGGGCGGATCTAAAGCAAAAAATCAAGGCAATTACCTTTTCCAAAGGCAAGGCAACTCCTCCTAAAGACCGCAATATCATGGCGTATGACAGTAGAGGGGAGAAGCATCAGAAGTCTTTGCAGCACAAGCTCGGTGCGATGAAAGGGCGGCTTGAAGAAATCGAGTCGAATCTTCTCTTTCACCCAAAGCCACAAAGCATCAAGGGCTTGAAATTTGCCGAATCGCCGCTGGCATCCTCATTTGCAATTGAACTAGACCATGCAGGCAAGGCGTATGGGAATAAAAGCTTGTTTTCCGGCTTTTCTAAGAGCATCTTTAAAGGAGACAGGATTCTTGTCACAGGGCCGAATGGATGTGGAAAAACAACCCTTCTGAAGGCGATTGCCGGCCTTCTTTCGCTGGATGAGGGGAGCATCCGCTTTGCGCCTACTGCAAAAATTGCCTTCCTGGACCAGGAAGTCGAACTGCTTCCAATGGATCAAACTCCTCTTCAGTACTTTGGGAGTGCTTACCAACTCCCTGAGGAGGACTTAAGGCGCGAACTTCATAAAGCAGCTTTAGGAGGAGCCGATTTGCTGAGGCGCCCATTTTCCACGCTGAGCACAGGGCAGCGCAAGAGAATGATGCTGCTGGCGCTTGTTCTTAAAAAACCTAATGTCCTCTTACTGGACGAGCCAACGAACCATCTCGACTTCATGACCTTGGAGGCATTTGAAAAGGCCCTTCTAAATTTCGATGGAGCTGTTGTAGCTGTATCGCACGACGCCACTTTTATTGAAAAAATCGCTACCCAGGAATGGAGGCTTGGAACCTAATAATAATACCTATTTTTTATTTTAAAAAATTTTTCGTTGACCCTCACGCTTACGTCATTCCTTATAATAGGACCATCCTTTAAAATCAAAGGGATATTGAAGGAGAAAGTCGATGGCTTACAGTAAAAAAATTGAGCGAGCTCTCTGGAGTGACAATACGCACCCTCCATTTCTACGGGGAAATCGGCCTGCTAGAACCAGCATACCACGGCTCTAATGGCTACCGATACTACGAAGAAAAGGAGCTTCTGCAGCTCCAACAGATTCTCTTTTTTAAGGAGCTTGGCTTTTCGTTGAAACAGATCCAAAAGGTTCTGGGACGAGACGATTTTGACCAGCTTTCAGCCCTCTATACTCATCGAAAGTCTCTGACTCGAGAGTGGGAAAAAATAGGGGTCCTGCTTAAGACCATCGATAAAACGATCAAACACATGAAAGGAAAGAAGAAAATGAAAGACAAGGAAATATTTGATGGGTTCAACGCTGGGTTAGTGACGTTAGCGAAAGAGGGGGAGCCCTTTTTTACTGCCGAAGCGATCATTCTATAAAGCGTGAAAAACCCCACCTATGAGAAAAGAGAAAAGGCATTTTACGAGAATATTACCAAGGCGGCTCACGCTATTTTTAAAGATCTCGTTAATTGCATCGAAAAAGGGCTGGACCCAGCTTCTGATGAAGTGCAGCGGATCATTAAAAAACACCACACTTTTATGGAACAGGTCCACGCTGCTACGCAAGAAGTGTACAAAGCGTATGCGAAGCTGTACAGGGAACATCCCGACTACAGAAAGCAACTAGACCCGTTTCATTCCGAGCTTGCCACATTCATGGCTGACGCGATGAAAGTGTTTGCTGATAGAGAATTATCTTAAAAGCGAAGAATCCTCCCTCAAAAACGAGGGAGGATTCTTATTTTTCAACAGATTATAGTATTTGCATGAACTGCTTTTCGAAAAGATCCTCCCAAAAAGATAGCGACGAACAGCCATAAACCTAATAAGGGGAAGCATAATGCTCCGCTTAGCACCAGGTAGTGCGACTTTCCTGCCAGCGTTCCAAAAGCATTTTGAAGAGGTGCAAGAGACATATTAAATATTGATCCCGCTTGTTTAGAGGAACGTGAGCCGAATGTTTCTATCCAAGCCTGAGCCTTAAACTTTACATCAGGAGTTGTTGGGATGTAGAGCTGTTTGAGGGCTGGTCCATTGAGCGCATAATTGATCGCTTTTGAACCGACCATAAGAGCAAAAAGGAACGAAAGCGAATTACAACTTAAGAATCCTAATAGCGCTCCTCCAACAATGACGGGCATAGCGGCCAATGCAACACCGACGCCTAAAAATCTGGTAACATTGCTAATCCCGAGAAGCAGGCAGAGCAGAGACACAATATTCACGCTTGAACCATAAATGCTTAAATAATTGCTAAGTGCAACGCCAGAATATTCAGAACTTGCTGCAATTTTAAAATTAAAATCAAAAATAGTCACCACGACTTCATATATAAAATTCGCCGCAAAAATACCAAGAAGATACCGATTCTTAAGAAGCAATTTTAAACCTTCTAAAAACCCTGGTTCTTGTTTGCTTTCTACTGCGACCTCGTTCTTGCCATGGAAGGACGCAAGCAAATGGCTTGGAGTTGTTCTCAAAAAATACCGCACCATTGGCACTATCAGCAAAGTGAGAACGCCCAAGCACATCATAGATAATGCGTCAGTGGATAATCCAAGCCGATGAGGAAGCCCTCCAAAGGTATAAGGAAAAATAATTCCGCCAACTTGTCCGATGGCCACTACGAGAGGAAACCCCTTTTTTGCTGGAGCAGCATTCGTTGTATCTGTTGCAAATGCCCAAAAGAGAGCAATCATCAAGGAACCAAAGCTCTCTACGAAGACATAAAACAGATAGCCGACTATTTTCGTAGCCGATAAGAATAAGAAAGAACGGCTAGCTATAATATCCACTGGAGCCTGAAACCACATCATCAAAATACTAAAAATAACAACAGCAACCCCGTAAGCCACGGGTAAAATGACAAGCATCTTTTCTCTCGAAGTCTTTTCAAGCAGCTTTGTATAAAACATCACTAATGGCAAAAGAGCAAGGACCGAAACAGTCTTTGCAAAGGGGAGCTGTAATTTATCAACAAGTTGAATAAAAACTGCATCTTTAAGGGGGCGCAATGTCCAATATACCCCAATCATCAATGCAAAAATTACGCCCATTCTAATAAATTTTTTGAATTCTTCTTTTTCAAAGTTTCCAAAATTAAATCGACAAATCGATTGAAAAAATCGCAATATACCACTTGTATTATCCATAAATCTGACTCATTTATCAAAAATGACAGCATAACTCCTTGATTTTTATTTGTACCGTTGATATATTCGGTTTCTAAAATCGAAAAAATCGATTTAAAAGCAGGGGGCTTTTTGTGAAGGGATCAGAAAACAATGTTGATACTACCAAAAAATTATTGCAGAAACTTGAAAACTCGCTAAAAAATTTACGCGTTGCTGATGTAGAATTATTTATTACAGCAGCCCATATGAAGAATCTGGGAAAATCAGCTTCGTTTCATCACTTAAGTCAAAGTGCAGCAAGCACAGCAATTCAACGAGTTGAAGCTGCCTTCGGAATCTCCTTATGCACGCATGAAAAACGACAGTTCCGGCTCACGCGGGAAGGGCAAATTCTCTTTCCACGCCTAGAAAATTGGGTTAAACAACTCCGGGATTTGATTATTTCAAAGAACCAGATCCCCATCCGCCTTGTTACAACTCACGCAATTTCACAAATCGCAGTGCCCGCTCTTCTTTCAATCGACAACATCGATTTCAAGCACATGCGTCCAGACCACGCATATGCAGCTATTCTACATGATGAAGCAGATATCGCCCTTGTGCTCGACAATGCTCCTTGGAAAGGGGTTATCGCTGCTGAAGTGGGAAAAGGCTGTTTCCAACTTTACTCAAGCGATAAAGATGCATCTCTAAAAGCAGTTTTGCTTCCTGAAGATCAGATGGAAGTTTTGTCCTTGCAGCAAAGCTGGCAGCAAGTCCATGGGTACCCCATTCCAGTAAAATCTCGTATTCCAAGTTGGTCGCTGATTGCTAATATTTGCTCAGAGTCTCAGGAAATCGGTTTTATGCCGGATTTTCTAGCAAAAAAATTTGACTTGCATCCTGTGATGTGGCAGCCGGCAACCTCTCAATACCGCGTACTTGCGATTTACAAGAATACCGGAAAGCACTTGCAAGAAAGGTTAGACCTTCTTTTGCATGAATTACGCAGAGTTTTACAATTCCATAAGGTTCATGTTGATACCACTTTAGCGAAATCGCCATGAAAAATTTAATCATTGAGCTAACTCCTTATGAATCTGAACAGGCATGTAGAGATATTTCCACTGATTTACTTGAATGGTTTGGCATCCCTGAAGCTAACGAAAGATATGCCAATGGTGTAAAATCGCGATTGACCTTTGGTTATGTTATTGATTCGATATGCATAGGCATACTTTCGCTTGAGTTCCCGTTCGAAAATACAGCTAACATTTATTGGATGGGAGTTAAAAAAGATTGGCATCACAAAGGAATCGGAAAAGCCCTCTTAAGTCATGCAGAAATGATTTGCAGAGAAAAAAATGTATACACGTTGTCTGTAGAAACATTGAGTCCTAAGGAAAAGGATAAAAATTATTTAAAAACTTTTGAATTTTATCTCAAAGAAGGGTTTAAGCCTCTCTTTGAACTTAACACCTACGGCCCAGAATACTCAATGGCTTACTTAAATAAGGTCATTTCTCCTCAAATATTCGAATGGATTGATTTGACTCATGAACTTTCCGAAAACATTCCAACTTGGAACGGGGGTTGCGGCTTTCAACATATCAATATTCTAAAATATGAAGATTGCACAACGGATTGTAAATTTTCAGTACAACGAATTGAAATGCTAGCGGGAATCGGAACTCATATCGATGCACCTGCTCATTGTTTCCCAGATGGCAAAACCGTCGATGAGCTTTCGTTTCAATCCTTAATTTCACCATGTATAGTGATAGATGTGTCCAAAGAAGCTCATGCAGATTATTGTATTGGTATAAAAACAATAAAAGATTTTGAAAGTCAATATGGCAAGATCTGGAAAGGGGCTTTTGTAATTTTCTATACAGGGTGGGACCAATTTTGGACCACACCTGAGAAATATCGCAACGACTATAAATTTCCATCTGTGAGCAAAGAAGTAGCCCAATACCTCGTGTCTGAAGACATTATAGGAATTGGCGTCGATACACTTTCTCCAGATAGACCAGAAAGCGGCTATCATCCAGTGCATCAAACACTTTTAAGCAATGAGAGGTACATCATTGAGAACATTGCTAATGCAAGTCTTTTACCTAAGATAGGCAGCTATATTTTTGTTATGCCTCTTCAATTCGCTAAAGGAACAGAATCTCCTATCCGCCTTTTAGGAATGGTTCAAAAAATACACAAAATTTGAGTTTCACCCCTATGCAAATAGCTATAAATACAGCCTCTTTAGAAGATATGGATACAATTCAAAATTTGGGTAGATTTTATGTTTACGACATGTCCCGATACTGTGGTTTCCTAAGTGGGTGGCAAACGCCTGAGAACGGTCTTTTTGAATGTATTGATTTAAGTCGTTATTGGAAAGAGCCAAACAGACATCCTTTTTTGATAAGAGTTGATAATGAGTTAGCCGGATTTGTCTTGATCAATAAATTAGGAAGCACACCGGACGTCGACTGGAACATCGGAGAATTTTTCATCGTCTCCAAATTTCAAGGAAAAGGCGTAGGCAGCTATGTGGCGCAGCAGATCTTCAACCAATTTCCTGGCATATGGGAAACATCCCAAATTCCTGAAAATAAAGCAGCGTTGGATTTCTGGGAAAAGGTCGTGGACAGCTACTCAAACGGCCAATTTGAAAAAAGCCTTAAGACGGTTCCAGAACCTGAGCCTCATCCAATGGTTATTTTAAAATTCGCATCCAAGGGGAAGGCATGAATGCGATTATCAGAAAAGCAGAGCTAACAGACGCTACAAGCATATTCAAGGCGGAGCAGGAAATTGCTCAAGAACCCAGCTTCTCGCCATTCGTATGGGCTATAATCCATGGAGAAAAGGCATGTACAAAGTGATCATCGATCATAATCCTAGCCTCTCTGACAACGATGTCGTAAAAGAAGGTTTGATTAAGTCTTACGAAGCTCAATTCGGCGAGCGGGATAAAGAGTTCTCTATCTTCCTTAAAAACGACTTGGGAAAAGTTTTCGGTGGCATTCAGGCAATGTTTGATTCGGAAGCGATCTATATCGAAGCATTGTGGATTGAGGAAAATCTTAGAAAACAAGGCTATGGTAAAAAATTGCTAGCTGCAGCAGAAAAAGAAGCTATCAAAAATGGATGCAGATTTTCTTTAGTTGATACATGGGATTTTCAAGCGGAAGAATTTTATTTAAAGAACGGCTATGAAAAAATAGGGGAACTCAAGAATTATTGGCACGGCCATTCAAAACTATTCTTTAGAAAAAAATTAACTTCATCCGAGTTCCATTTTTCACCTGCTGATTCCTCTCAAATACCTTTGATACATAAATGGCTGCAACAAGACCACATTAAAGAATGGATTCATGGAAAAGGTCTTCAAAGTACATTATCCGGCCTGGAAAAGTTTTTTCACGGAGAGTCCAGCGCCACGTACTGGATCGGATATCATAAAAATACACCTTTTGCATTCCTGATCACTTCTCCTGAAGGATCTGATGCGACTACCTTAGACTTATTTATTTGCGATCTCAATTATTTAGGAAAAGGGCATGCAGTGCCCATGATTCGGGAATTTTTGATTAGCCATTTTCCAAAGGTGAAAAAGGTTCTGATCGATCCCGAAGCTTCCAATGAACGAGCCATACACGTATATCAGAAAGCGGGTTTTAAGATCGTCAGGGAGTTTATCGCAAGCTGGCATCCTGTGCCGCATTACCAGATGGAGCTCTATATGGAAGACTTAATTGAATCCCAAAAAAGAAATCCGATTATGCCATAGAGTCATGAAGCAACTGCGCCCTCATTTAACGGATGAGCAGGCATTTGTCGAACAAGTCCGGCTTCTATTAACTGAAGGCTACCATTTGGTGTATAGCCAAGATAGGGGAGAAGCGACGGCGATTGCCGGATTTAGGTTCCTGGAATTCTTAGCCTGGGGAAGGGTTCTCTACAGCGACGACCTAATCACAGACTCTGGAGCGCAAAGAAACGGACATCGAGGTAAACTATTAAAGTGGTTAATCGAGCAGGGTAAACAAGCCAAGTGCGACCAAATCCATTTGGATAGCGCCTTCCAAGGAGAAAAGAGGAGCTTAAAACAGGGCGACTCATTATCTGAGTGCCTTCACAAGAAGGGTAAATCCTAGTTCTGTGTAATGACTTCTATTTTTTCTCAAAAGAGAGCCTTTTTTAACTCTGCACTTATAAGTGATACAGGGTACGGGGTACTTTTATTTTCTCGCAAACCTCGCATAAAATTTTCCTTTAAACGAGCAAGGTTACGATAGCGTCGCACAATACCATCCTGAGGTAAGGGGAGCGTGCAACTTAGTGGTTGTTGAGAAAAATATTGATCAGCTGCTTCTTCAAGTTCTGATGGTTCCACTGACATTTTGAGCGCAGCGCAGGCAAGTTCTGAGGCAACATACATCCTATCATAATCACGATGCTTGTCTATAAATGCTCTTTCTTCTGTATTAAGCTCAAATTCTTTGCTAATCGCTAATCCAAAATCAGCAAAATAGACATGTTTTCCATTTGTAAGTAAGTTGTGAAAATGGGCGTCAAAATGTAAGAAACCTTTTGCTTGCATAAATGCCGTAACAAGAAGTAACTCTTTTTCTAATTGCGTTAAGTCGCCATTTTTCCCAAAGGCAAGAGCTGAATGCAGAGATTCTGACAATTGTTCCATGCATACAACTACTTCGGCAGTTGCTGCATCCATGGCTGCCAGGCGTTTTCCTACCGCTTCCGATCCATCCCAATAAACAACAAGCTCATTCCTTTCTTCTTTTGTGAGCATAGGTTGCTCTGAAAGAGGGCGTGGTAATACTCGTGCATGATACATCAAAGGAAAGTTGTGACATTCTCCATCAAGCACCCATTGTGTAGTCATTTTATGTGCTGCGAGCTCTCTCCATGCTCCAAATCCCGCTGATCCTACGCCATATTGATATTATGAAGGCAAATCAAAAAAATTGCGTGTAGATTTTTGATGCTGCATTTCTTCTTGTGTTAAACAAATTTTCTTCACAATTACAGGCACCCCATTGACAGTAAGCGATAGTATGTCCCCCCAACCTCTACTGATAGAAGTTGCACTTGCTAATAGAGAAGCAAACTGATCTTGTGATAGACCTTCCAAAAAAGGATGGGCTTTTTCATATTGAGACAAGCGCCTTCCCATTTCTTCGGCACTATGTGTAGGCGCACTCATGCTCAATTTACGAATCATTCTACTTTCCAACGTTTCTTTTCCGCCTAAATGCAGTGCTGAATAAGTTCTTAAGAAAAGCTCTTCATAACGTCGCCTTACCCCTAAATCAGGGTTTTCTGATGGACGAACGATGAGGGCTTGAGAATTCGTTATATTTGTACTTTGATCAACTGGAGGAATTGTCATCAACTACCTAATGAAGAGTTTTATTTAACTTAATAGCACGTACATGAATACGTTGTTAAGCTGATTATAACAAATTTTTACAAATATTTCAATTTTTAAACCATCCTCTTTCAAAACACATCAACATTTTTATTAAAAGTTTTTGTATTTTATGTAGATAACCGCCTATGGTTTGCAATACCCCTGTAATCGGGCGAAATTCAAGAGCCTAGAAATATTATGCTTCCCACCAAACCAGAAGTATTTTCCCCTGCTGGTACAATAGGGCGTCAACCTGGAGTTAGGTATTCAGGCAGCGCTGCGATTGGTGCTAACGTTATCAAAATTATATGGTTGTAAATTATTTCCATCGACCAATTAGAAAAGAGCTTATTTTGTTTGATAACGAACTTTTTTTTGCTAAAAACAGGTAAAACTGCTCCCTATTTTTTATTATATTGCGTAGAATAGTTGTCGGTAATTTAATAAAATATTTCGGGGAATATGCAGCACGTGGAAAAGCCAAAGATGGAATCCGTTTGTGAGATGCAAATTAAAGAGACTTTAGATCTTCTTAAAAAGATTTTCGAGAAAGATCTTTTGGGTGTCTATCTCTACGGTTCGTCTACCCACCAGGGGATGCTAAAGTATAGTGATATCGACCTTTTGGCTATTTCTCAAAGGGGTTTTACTTCTCAGGAGGAGAAACTTTTTATCGATCAAATGCTAAAGATCTCTTCGTATCCAAAAAACGATAAAAAAACCCCGATCGAACTTACGCTCATAGAAAAGTCTCAGGTATCACCATGGCGTTACCCTCCCCAGTTCTTTTTTCAGTACGGGGAATGGCTTCGGGAGCGTTTTGAAAAAAAGGAGACCGCTAACGATATTTGGCCTCAAAAAGAGATGCCCGATCTCGCGGTGCTGATAACTTTGGCGCGATTATCGGGGGTTGCTGTTTTTGGCAAAGATCCCAAAGAGGTGCTTCCAGCTGTCCCATATAAAGATTTTATGAGAGCCCTTGTAGAGGGAGTCAGTTATCTATCTAGAGAACTTTATACGGACACACGGAATGTCCTTTTAACGCTAGCTAGAATCTTAATGACCTTAGAAACAGATACCATCTTCTCCAAGACCGATTCGGCTAGCTTGGTTATGGAAAAAATCCCCCAAGAATTGCGTTTGCCCATGGAGCGAGCCAAAAAGATTGCACTTGGTGTACAGGATAACGATTTTAGTGATATGAAAAACCTCCTTGAACCTCTTTTAGAGTTTATGCTCCAAAAGATCAAAGCGGAGGTTGCCTTGGTATTCAATGGGCCCGATAAAGAGGTGCGCCTAGGAAAAAACTCTCCTAAAACAAGAATATCTACTTATTACCCATAAATGCTTAAATAAAGGACTTGGTTCAAAAGCCGTCAAGGCTTTTATCGACCATGCTCGCTCTTATGAATGGGGTAACCATCTTTTTGCTGTGGTGAAAGAGGATAATGCCCCATCGATTCGGCTACTGGAAAAGAATGGCTTTTCATACGTTGGGAATTACAATCATAACGAAACAAAAGAAAATACCCGCTTATATTTAATTAAGTAACTTAAAATCAATGTCATAAGTAAATCGTGACTCAAGCATTTAAATCTGTTTAAATTGGGATTTTTTCTCGCAAGACAAAAAATCTATAAGAGCCTATTTTTTAGAGCATTGGGATGCCAATTAAATTTTACCTTATTCACTATCAATTAGATGCATTTTTTGCAAGCAATCAAAAAAAATGTTATAATAAGAATATAATATAATGATAAATAGATAGGGGAAGTGGTTTCCTCTTAGGGGGGAAAAATGCCAGTAAACGATAATAGCCAAAAAAATACCGATCAACCTGTTACAATTCCATCTGTTCCCAAGACCGGTCGCACTTTTGAGTTTTTACGCCCTCTTTTTGGTTCTATTGTGACACCGATGTCCTCTCAAGGGGAAACCGTCGCCATAGCCTCTTTAAGCCAAAAATTAGTCACGCAGGAGGCTCCACTTCAAGCGGAAGCAGGAGTCTACACTACCGCTTCCATCGGCGGATTGTACGGTATTATTGGGACTGCTTTTCACTCAATGAATTGCCATAGAGCTAGAAAAAATAAAGATGCACAAGGGGTTAGAGAATTTTCAGCTCAGCTAGGCCGTTTTGTCGCAAGAGTCGCCTCTGTAGCTACAAGCATCGCCTCGACAATTCTAACTAGAAGTGGGGAAGTTCTTTCTAGATGCTCATCTATTCTAGGCACTGTTTCTTTTATGTCTGGGACAGTGGCGTTTGGTGTTAGACTGTACGATATGCACAAACTCAAGAGGCTCGATGGGAATATCGACAAGATACATGAGGAATTTTTTAAGGACACTAATGATGAGATCAAGGACGGGCAAATTGATAGATTAGGGCGTGCCCTAGGGGATCGCGATCTAGCGGTTAGAATTTATGAACGAAAAGAAATTGAATCATTGGAAATACAACAAAAAATTGTATCAAACTTTATAGATTGTGCTCTCGGGGTGGTCGCATTTCTTTTTTCGGCTGCAATCAACATAGTTCAACTGGTGATACCTATAATCAAACCATTAGGAATCGGACTTTCTCTGGCTGCAAACGCTGTCTCGTTATTCTTAATGGACGGTAAACTTATTGTTAAACAGCTTAGTAACCCAAAACAGATGTCCACCGCGCTCAAAGTCGCTTACATAGCGCAGATTATTTTGGCTGTTGCCTCAACTGTTGCTTCAACGGTTTTTACCTTTGGTGCAATACCCATAGCGATAGGCGCCGCTGCGGTTGTTGCCGCAACAGTTCCCCATATTCTGGGTTGGTTGGAAAGAAAGAAAAAAGCCGCTTGCCAGGAAAAAGCTCAGCTACCTTTAGTTAAGGCTGAACCTAAGGAAGAGCAACCTTTTAAGGAAGAGCCTTCTTCATACGAAGAAGAGGCTAGATCAATAATAAACTCTCCTCCAGATGAGATTGCTAGAGGGAAAGAAGAAAAGCTTATCCATGCTGAGGCTAGATCAATAATAGACTCTATTCTAGATAAGATTGAAGCAAATCATGAAGAGCTTTGTTTTGCTTAAGCCCGATCTTAGAATGCATTTTTAATTCTCGAAACAGCGTTAAACTTTTTTAGCGCGATGCGGCCCTTTATCGTATCCTTTTTGTAATTAAAGCAGTCTTGGGACAAGTTGTTCTAAAGTAGCCAAAATACCCATTTTTTGGAGCGCTTTAGCAATTATTTCCGGTTTCCATCTGTTTGCTTCTTCATCAAAGTGTTCTTGATACAAAATTTCGTCTTTTATCGATTCCACTCCGCTTTTGATATTTGTATCTTTAAAACTTTGCTCCTTAGATTCTAAAAGCAAATCCAATTGATCCTTAAATTCACAAGCTTTTTCATCGGCAGTTAAGATGGGGGTTGCCATCTGAAATTTTTCTTGAGCTGTACGTTCTTGGGATGGTTTTTTGCGAATTCGGTCTATTGTTTCAAATGCAGCTATTTTTTGTGTCTTAGTCTTCCCCCATAACTCATTGACATCCTTGTCCAGTCCCATAACCTGATCTTCAGTTAGTTTTGGTGAAAAATTCTCTCTTAGGTATTGGGTAAAAAGTTCTTCTTTTGGAGAACTTGGCTTTAAGTTGTCTTGGATGGTTTTTACAAGATTTACGGAGGTGTGCCTAGGAAAAAAACCCTCCTAAAATCGAGGCTTTCAAAGAGGATTTTTTGGCAGCGGGTAGAATCGATTTTGTGGGCGAGGCCTTTGTACTCGACTTTTAAAACTTCCCTTCTAATCCTCATCACCTATAATTGCAGAATTTGATGATTTGGCTTATTCCCATTTTACATGGTCTTGGGCATTTAACTTCTCCTATCGGAAAAGCACTTGTAGCATTTAGGTTCCTAGAATTTTTAGCCTGGGGCAGTGTTCTCTACATCGACGACCTAATCACAGACTGTGGAGCGCGAAGAAACGGAAATCGAGGTAAACTATTAAAGTGGGTAATCGAGCAGGGGAAACAAGCCAAGTTCGACCAAATCCATTTGGATAGCGGCTTCCAAGGAGAAAAGAGGATCTTAAAACAGCGCGGCCTATTATCTGAGAGCGTTACTTTACCCATGATGAGTATACCACATATTTGTCTTAAAAACAGGAGATAGCAGAACAATGAGCACTTGCAAAGGACTCAACAGGTTGGAAAAAATCTTTTACATCAACCTAAGTCATCGAGCCGATCGGAATGCTTTGATTCTTTCTCAGCTTAAAAAGCTAGGCGTAAAAGAGGAAAAAATCGAGAGAATCGAGGGAGAGCATGATGTGCTTAACGGGCATAGAGGCTGTGCTTTAAGCCATATCAAAGCTTTAAAACTTGCCCAAGAAAGAGGTCTGAAAGAGGTTCTGATTTTGGAAGATGATGCCTTTTTTCTTGCCAATAATGATGAGATTGAAACCCACCTGAGTTACTTTTACGACAGAATCAAAACGTACGACATTTTTTTTCTTGGCGGGCGCATAAAAAAAAGTGACCCCTCCTCTTTTGCGGGTATATCACGCGTCAAAAGCTCTAGACGGGCTCATGCCTACTTGGTAAATTCCCATTACATCCCAAAACTTTTAGCCTGTTTTGAAAGTTGCTACCAAAAGCTTCTTTCCATCCCTTTTGCAAAAAATGCCCCAGATGAGACCATCATAGATATTGCCTGGGATAGCCTTTTGCAAAATGACCTCGCTTTTTTCACAAAAATCCTAGTCTTTCAGCGCGGTGGCTACAGCGATATTCAGCATGTGCGGCACGACGATATCGATGACTTGATTAAGGAATAAATACTGGTGAAGGTCATGAGCTAGTCACCTTGGACTCCCCAGACGAATTACAAGGTATTTGGAAAAATTCTTCCAATTCGAGCGAACGTTCTATCTCTTTTGTAAAGTCGACAATCGAATTTGAAGGGGAGAATGCATCTTTTATGCATGCATTCTGCGGTTGGAAAGCATCCGTTCAAGAAGGATTGAGTCTATTAAAAGCGGGAATCGGCCCTCCATTAACTGATGTTATGGTAACTTTAGAGGGTTGTAGGACCCTTAAGGACGAGTTTTTTGGAAGAGAGATTACGGCGCAATTGGTAATGGAAAATTTGAATATATGCCAACCTCAACAATTTGTAGAAACCTATACACAAATGGTGGAGTGGTTGAAGGCTTGGATAAATAAAGCAAGTATAGACCAACTAGAAAAATTTTTACATTGTGTAACCGGATATAAATCTTTGAATATGGGGAAAATCCTTATTGAACAAAACTATCGTCCTGGGGAGTTGGCTCAGGCTTTAGAAATACATACATGCTCAAATTCGTTAGCACTTCCGCGGGTAGATAATATGGACCAATAAAGGTTTAATCAAGCCTTGGAAGCAAGCTTAGAACAAAAAAGTTATAATGTAGGTTAGTAAATACCTCTTTAAAAAAAGATTTTAATTGATAGCGATGTTCTGCAGAAGAGGTACCTCATACCATAGATTATCGAGGTACTTCTTATGAAAAAAATTGGTTTGTAACCCAGGAAAGACGCAACGGCTGCTTAACGCAGTCCTGCAAGGACGGCTTGAAGGTGTCCAAATCGACGATCTTGCGCCTGTTCTGACTCCGGATCAAGCCTTTGGGCTTTTCTTTGCGGATGAACGAAGACATAGCATTAAGGATAAACAACAACTTGTAAGAGAGGCAAATCGCTTGCCTCCTCCTTTAGAGCCCGATGGAAGCAATACCGTTGTTTTTGAGGTGATTCGCATGCCCGACAGCTCCGGTTTTGGGGACTACACCGAATCGGGAATCGTCATTCCTGCTATGTATAGGGGAGAGAGAGTTCTTTTTACCTCACAGATGTATCTAGATTGCGAGCCACCTATAAGCGGAGGTCGAGAGATTTGGGGCTTTCCAAAGAAGTTAGGGTATCCCACTCTTCATGTAGAAAAGGAGACGCTTGTGGGTAGACTAAAGTGGGGAGAAGATCTAGTCGCTTTGGCCACTATGGGCTATAAGCACCATGACCTCACCGATCAAGGGAGAAAAACGGAAGAAATTTTGAAAATGATGGGAAAAACCCAAGTGAATTACAAATAGATACCGGATGCAAACGGAAAAGCTAAAATTGAGCAACTTGTTGCGTATAACTTGCAAGATATCCATGTAAAAGGGGCTTGGATGGGACCTGCTAGATTGCATTTGGTCCCACATGTACAAGCTCCATTAGCAGATATGCCCGTTAGACAAATCGACAAGGCTATGCATGTCCTTGTCGATTGTACTCTACCCTATGGGCGAGTGCTGCATGATTATAAAGCATAAATCGACGAAACTAGCGAGGAGGATACTCCACGCACTTACCCAAATCATTTAAGAATTCAAACAAACCTGTAGTGTTATGGGGGTCAGCGTGAAGTTTAGTCTCCCAATTGTGCAAAGTTCGAAGCGCACCTTGGTAACAAGTCTTGAAGGGATTGAAAGGATAGGGGTCTGGAAGGGGTTTAGGATTAGGATTTTTGGCGGCTATGCTTTCTAAAGTCTTGTGGTGAACCTCGATAAAATGACCTAGTTGTATGGCCCCCTCCTTTGTGGGATTCTGTTCGAAGGCGTTTAGCTTGTCTATAAATTCTTTCTGAATTTTTTTCTCTTTTGGAGTCAGTTCCCCCGGATAGGGGCCAAACTGTGAGTTTGATGTGGTGTTAGTGTGAATTTCCATAGAAAAAAACATCCTTTAAAAGTTGATCCAACCCCTGACATCCCCGAGAAACTCCTCTGGGATAGAAGGCGGGGTTCCTTTTTTATCTTCAAAAACTTGCAAAGACTCTATTGCTCCTTTATAGGAGCTTTCAAAAGTTGGATGAGTTTTGGGGCCATGGTGAGGGTTTTTTCCAGCGAGATCTTCTAGCGCTTCATAATGTGATTTATTCTGTAAAAAATGGAGCAATTTATCCCCATTCAATTTATTTGGCGTATTTCGAAAATTCGTTAATAAATTGTTGTATTCATCCCGAATTTTTATTTCTTGTTTTGTCAAAGAATTTTGGTTGTCGTAGTGGGAATTTCCACCCGATACTGCATCGATGCGCATTTATTTAGTTCCTTTATTTTTACACATAAACTTTTCTGCAATAAAAATAAAATTATTTATTAAAAATAGTGGAATCAGCCTAAAATATTTAAAATTCTCTACCTAACCCTATGATATTGAGGGGGATAGGTAAATCTTGTGGACAGTCTAGGTTCTCAATCTACCTATCCCGTTGATTTAGAAAGAGGCCCGTATTCTAAAAAAATTACAAAAATAAGCTTCAGTGAAAATCCCCATTTTCTAAATTCGATTTTGTACAGGATCTCTAAAGAGAATGGCGTTCTTATCAGAATGCCGAGCGAAAGATTCTTTAAAAGAGATCTTTTATCTACGATAGATAATACTTCTATTCACAGATTTTCGACCTTGCAAGAGAAAAATTGAGCATCGTCATGATTTCATTACGATAAGCTTTGGTTGATTTAGACTACATTGACTCACTAAATATCAGTTGTTTACGTTAACCTTTGTCCCTCCCTTTTTATCATTGAATTTTTATAAAAATTATTATATAATTAATAAAGGAATAGTGGGGGGCTTTCTCGATGTCGATAGGTTCAATTGCAGGTGGTGGATCCACAGGGATTCAAAGAAAAGAAAATAGCAAGCCAAACCCGACTACGGAAACAGTAGATTGGCTTGTTAAAGGAATAATGGCTTCTAAAGTTAAAGTAAACGCGGTTGCTCCTATAGTCAAAGTGCCATTTTCATCGACAGAAAATCCTGCAGATACAGCTTTAATTTCAGCTGCCCAAAATGGGGAACTTGAAAAAGTTGAAGAGATTCTCAATCAAAAAAAACACGGTTATTTCAGCATTGGAGTAGCTACAAAATTAGCAGCGATAAACGGGCATTTAGATATTGTCAACTTACTTCTTGCAAGTAAGATCGGCGAAACCCTTTTTTATGCTAATGAAGATGATATACACAAGTCTTTTCCTGATGCCCCTTTAGATATAAAGAAAAAATTTTCTAGCGAATATTTAGAAGCTATCAGAAGTATATTTTTAAACGCAGAAAACCTTAAACAAACAAAATATACAGATATAATCAAAAGACTTGCGCAAACCCCTAGAGGTATAGGTACGGTACTTTGCCTAGCCGATAGGATCGAAAATAAAATGTTTAGAGGACAATTTTTAAGAGATTTTTTTGGAAAAAAATTTTCTCTTATCCAAACATTCATGAGTCCATTTTTCACAAATGGGGTCTGGTGAGGTATTTTCCTAAGTCTGTACCTAAAGAGGGCCCTTAAAAAGGGCCTTCTTTGCCGGCAATCCCTATCAGTATATTCGTTCCACCCCTCTGTAAACCCATCATTTTTAATTATATAGAAAAAATACCCCCCCCTTTTTTTTTCTTGAATTTTTATAAAAATTATTATATAATTAATAAAGGAATAGAGGGGGGTTTCTAGATGTCAATAGGCTCAATAGCAGGTGGTGGATTAGCACCGACTCAAAGATTTCCAGGACAGGAAAATAGAGACTTGACTACACAAGAAGTTGTTAGACCAATAATAAATTCTCTTATAGAGAAAGCTCGGAATGTTTCTATAGCCAAGTTGGCAATATCGATTGAAAATCCTGTAGATCTAGCTCTAATTTCAGCTGCAAAAAAAGGGGAACTTGAAAAAGTTCAAGAAATTCTCAAACAAAATGAATGCGGATATGTCAGCGTTGGAGTAGCTATAAGAAAAGCAGCGATAAACGGGCATTTAAATGTCGTCAAAAAACTTCTTGCAAGTGAGATCGGCGAAACCCTCTTTTGTAGTAATGAAGAAGTTATAAGAGAAAAGTTTCCTGATGCCCCTACAGATATAAAGGAAGTTTTTGTTGGGGATTGCGAAGGTGCTATTACCCTTATTTTAGGCGATGAAAACAAAAAAGATAAAAAAAATTACCAAGACATACTCAAACGACTTGCGCAAATTTCACCTAAAGGGTTTGGTGAGGTTGTTCTCAAAACAGACAACAGTGAGCCATTTTTTCAAGAATTTATACAATCACAAAATAACTATCGTATCGAAGATTTCTTAAATAGAGAACATCGTTTTTATCAACCTCAGGTAGTTGTAATCCTTGCAAAAAATTGCGAGGAGAAATTGAAAGAAGCACTAATAGCTGTAGCGAGAAGCGGTAGTACCTATTTAATCGGTCAAATTCTTGGGGAAGACGATTTACCACACTTTCATTACATCGAAAAGACGGAATTTATACACGCACTAATTAAAGGGGGTGGCCTTTCGGGCATGACGTGGTTGTTCGAATTACTTGCACTTGATGGTTTAGAAGACCATCAAAGTTCAATGATTGATTGTGCATTTCGAAGCGCTGCAAAAAATAATCAAACGCCTATTTTAGAAAGACTTTGTAAAGAATACAGAAGTATAATTCAAAATCAAAAAGACAGTATCCAATATGCCATTCCTGATTTAGCAAGATGGGGAAATACTGATCTTATGTTTAAGATTATAAAAGAATTTGACTCAGTATCAGACCATATTTATCAAAAAGCCTTAGTCATGGGATTAGCATATGGACATGATAATTTGGTTAAGAGACTTTCGGTAGTATTTGCAATTAAACCCAAGGAACTGATAGAGGCTCTAGAGGAGGCTAGCAAAAATAATCCTTATAATCCAGACGTTATTAGTAAAATTCTTGATCGAATAGCAGCACACCCAGAAAGTGACTCAATCCGCCAGCTAAACTTTTATGGTTATGAACCATTTGCTACCGTTATCAATGCAATAGTGGAAAATAAAGATTTGGAATTACTGCAACAGCTACTAAGTTTAAGGGATGTACCTTCACAAATTCGCTGTAATGAATATACTCGCGAATACGTCTCAACAGCTTTCAATAATGCGGTAAAAATGGGCCAAAAAGAACTAGTTTTATGTTTCCTGGACTATTTTAAGAAAATAAACCTTGACACGACCTTTTTTCAACAGCTTGTCGAAAGTGCCGTTGAAAGTGCAGTTGAAGCGGGCCAATTGGAAGTTTTAAAAATTTTGCCAAAAGATGAGATTGACCCAATTAAAAGAAAAGACTTGGTAGAAATCGCAGAAGGTCAAGGACGTAGCGATATCGTCAAGGAGCTTCTTGATAGAGGATTTACATTGTATGCGCTTGCTGAGGAGAATAATATTGAGAAGATTCGAGAACTGCTTCCCGCTCTTTCTGATTCTCTAGCTGTTCTAAGTAGTGACCAGGATGTCCCTACAATTCTACAGCAAACTCCTCCCGAAGAATTGGCAGTTTTTAAGCAGAACTTATTAGAAAAATTTAGCCCTCGCGCTATAAGAGAAGGTTTATTACAGGCATCGAAATGTGGGCATATAGATGTGCTCAAATATCTTTATCCTTACTTTATTATCACATCTGAAGAACCGATCATTAGAGATTTTTATTCGTATGGGGTTGAAGATGTCGCACCTACTAATAACAGAGATCTGAGGGATTTTTTCTTTTCTAACCGTTTTTCTAGATTTGAAACAGCATGGAATTTAGAGACGCCCCTCCTTCTTGCAATTGACAGGGGTAATTTAGAATATTTGAATTTTTTGTTGTCTCGGCATGAAGGAAGTTTTAGACTTCCTATATTAGAGGAAGGTATACGTCTAGCGGCAAGAAATTGTAATTTTCCTATCATTGCCTGTCTGATGCGCAATGAACAGGGTCAAATAAGAGACATTGATCAACGAGCGCTACAAGATATAATTGATCTAAGACGTAATCCTGACTATCCAACGGAACAACTTATCAGGACAATTTGTGAAAATTTACCTCACATAACACAGCAATTTCAACGTTTCCTTTTGGAAGAAATCAGATCTATTTTTACAGGGCTTAGTCAAGAACAACAAGAACCTTTAATAAGTTTGGTAAATTCTCTTGAAGTTTTCGTTAATGTAGACGGAACGGTGTTATATGTGCCATCCTGGGAAGATGTCAAAAATAACCCTTTAATATTTTTAAAATCCGCCGTAAAGAATTCTTTTCAGAGAATACATTTTGGTAACGGGATTGCAATTGACGCGGGTGGTGTAACAAAAGATTTTGTAACGAATTTAGTAGATAGCCTAAAAGAAAAAAAGTTGATTTGTGCAGACGATGAACACGGATTTGGTGATTTTGTATCTCTGCCCGTAGCAAAAAATAAGGAACAAGAGGAAGCCTAGGTCTTTTCGGTAAATTACTTACTCATCTTTACATGAGAAACCTTGATCGAAGTGACAAAATCATGATTCCTAAAATTCTGGATCCACGTCTTTTTGCTATAATGTTAGCTGGTGAGGGGAATGAGCTAGTCACCTTGGACTCCTCACCCCAACTCCAAGATATTTGGAAAAATCCTTCCACTGCGAGCGATGATTTGATCTCTTGTGTAAAGGCGGGTTTCGAATTTGAAGGGGAGAATGAATCTTTTATGCGTGCATTCTGCGAATGGAAAGCATCCGTTCAAAAAGGATTGAGTCTATTAAAAGCGGGAATCGGCCCTCAATTAACTGCTGCTATGGGAACTCGAAATGGTTGTAGGACCCTTCAGGACGAGTTTTTTGGAAGAGAGATTACGGCGCAATTAGTAATGGAAAATTTGAAGATACGCCGACCAACAGAGTTTGAACTTAGTTATGGAAAGATGGTGAGATGGTTGAAGGCTTGGATAAATAAAGCAAGTATAGACCAACTAGAAAAATTTTTACATTGTGTAACCGGATATAAATCCTTGAATATGGGGAAAATCCGTATTGAACAAAGCTATCGTCGTGGGGAGTTGGCTCAGGCTTTAGAGATACATACATGCTCAAATTCTTTAGCACTTCCGCGGGTAGAGAATATGGACGAAGACAGCTTTATTCAAGCCTTGGAAGCAAGCTTAGAACAAAAAAGTTATAATGTAGGTTAGAAAATACCTCTTTCAAAAAAGATTTCAATTGATACCGATGTTCTGCAGAAGAGGTACCTCATACCATAGATTATCGAGGTACTTCTTATGAAAAAAATTGGTGAGGGTTC
>Ga0194119_10003237_pt1 | contig 26381 bp, 22 predicted proteins | sample TA2MahC100mmetaG_FD_148620 | JGI IMG/M metagenome (GOLD analysis project Ga0194119, IMG submission 148620) | Freshwater microbial communities from Lake Tanganyika, Tanzania - TA2015018 Mahale Deep Cast 100m | ecosystem: Environmental > Aquatic > Freshwater > Lake | place: Tanzania: Lake...
CAGCGGATGGCTTATGGGTACTAAGACAGGGATTACTTCATCGCCAAAAGCTGCAAGCTCAACCTTGCCAAATTCGCTCTCATTGGACAATCATTGTTCCGGCACGCGCACTTCATTTCGCGGAGAGCTTCAAAAATCGGCGTGCCCCGGTGTGCGCGGGAATGGAATCACGTCCCGGATGTTCGTCATCCCCGTAATCAACAGCACCGCACGCTCCAGACCCAGACCAAAACCCGCATGCGGCACAGTCCCGTATTTCCGCAGATCCGTGTACCACCAGTAATCCTCCGGATTCAGATGACACTCACGCATCCGCTGCACCAGCACATCCAGACGCTCCTCACGCTGACTGCCACCAATGATCTCGCCCACACCCGGCACCAGCACGTCCATCGCTCGCACTGTCCTGCCGTCGTCGTTGCAACGCATGTAAAACGGCTTCAACGTCCTCGGGTAATTAAACAGAATCACCGGCTGACCAAAATGCTCCTCAGTCAGGAATCGCTCGTGCTCCGTCTGCAGATCACTGCCCCACTCCACCGCATAATCAAACTTCCGACCACTCTTCTGAATAATCTCAATCGCCTCCGTATACGGCAGCCGAATAAAATCCTTCGTCCGAATCGTCTCCAGACGAGACATCACAGCGAGGTCAATCCGCTGACTGAAAAACTCCATATCCTCAGCACAATGCTCCAGAACATCACTGACCATCGTTCGAATAAACGACTCCGCCAGCGACATGTTGTCGTCCAGGTCGTAGAACGGCATCTCCGGCTCGACCATCCAGAACTCAGCTAAATGTCGAGTCGTATTGCTGTTCTCTGCGCGAAATGTCGGACCAAACGTGTAACAGTCACCAATCGCCGTCGCGTAGGTCTCCGCCTCCAGTTGCCCGCTCACCGTCAATGAAGCCGGCTTGCCAAAAAAGTCCTGCTTCCAGTCAATCGACTCGATCTGCTTGCGAGCCAGCATGGCCAGATCCAGAGTCGTCACCTGAAACATCTCACCCGCACCCTCGCAGTCCGAAGTGGTGATAATCGGAGTATTCAGGTAGAGGAAACCACGATTCTGAAAGAACGAATGAATCGACCAGCTAATGCGGTTACGCACCCGAGCCACCGCGCCAAAGGTGTTCGTACGCGGACGCAAATGCGCAATGTCACGCAAAAACTCAAACGTATGCCCCTTCTTCTGCAACGGATAGGTCTGCGGATCCGCCGCACCCAGCACCGTCAGACCCGTCGCGTGCAGCTCAATCCGCTGGCCCTTCCCAGGTGACTCCTGCAACACACCGTCCACAGATACACTCGCACCCGTCGTCACACTGCGGATCGATTCCTCATAACCCAGAACCGAACTCGCAACCACAATCTGCAGATTCTTCATGCAGCTGCCATCGTTGAGCTCGATAAATGAAAAACCGTTTTTGGAATCCCGACGAGTCCTCACCCAGCCACGAGCATTAATGGTGGTGCCCGGCTGCCCGTCACGCAGCAGGGTCGCAATTCGAGTGACTGGCATAACTTCGCTTCCCAAAAGTCCCGCGGCAACAGGCACACAGCCCGGAGTTCTCTGCCAACATAATCATCCCCAACATGGGCATTGAGAGCAAGCCAGAACAATTCCCGAGATCCACAGTACGGCGGATCCCCACCCGCCTCCCACTGACCACTGAGTGCCCGCTGTCATTCCCCCTGCTGGACAATTGCCGGCAAGGGAACTCCCCGGCGACTCGAGTCTAAATCGAGTACGCCTACAAGACACCGCCCAAAACGCTCCCCTCTTACTCGTACCCCGTGAAACGGCACTCGTACTCGAAAAATGTCCACTGCCCACTGCCTAAAACGGAGTCCACGCCTCCTCCACCAGTTCCGCATTCATCGTGTACACCGGGGCAAACTCAAAATCCGCCGGCTCACCAGTCTCGCCAGCCTTCGGATCAGCATGCAGCACCCCCGCTACCGCTACCATCCCCACAAAGGCCTTCGTTGTCAGCTGGTTCCTGTACTTCGCACTCAGCAACTGCTGCTCCTCCGCAGTCAAAATCTTTTCCGACATCCCGCGAGCACGCGATGCCAAATTAGGCCGCTGGCCCTCCGGATAAGAATCCAAAGTCACCGTGATGAAGTCGTGAGACTTGGGACGGCCCCCAAAACAGCACTCACCGTTGTCCTTGAGCAGAATGAAGCGAGTCAGTCCCTCGGTGTCCTGAGTCGCCCAAATGAAACCCTTCAAATACACCTTCTTGCCCACCAACTCCGCAACCTCAGCCGGGATCTTCCGCTTGCCGTTGATATAGACAAACTGCAGTTCCGCGATCTCCTTCGGAAAATGCACCCGCCGAAAGCCCTCCGGAACCTCATGACGGTACGCATACGCCGTCCGATAACCCCCGCCCACAACACTCAGCGATGCCAGCAACAGGCCTGCCGCGGCCATCGGCTGCCCTTTTGCAGTGCCCAGCGACGAACGAATCCGCAATACCGCCACCAAACCCACCAGCAAACCAAATATCGCCAGATACAGCCCAAACAGATTCAACAGTGCCGTCAGAGACACTACACCGGCAACCAGCGACAACGGAGCCCAAAAAGACACCGGAACATAGTCAAAATCGTCGCCAGTCTCTGCGTCCGACCAAATGCGAGCCGCCGGCTGCACCTGCTCACTCATGGACCCTGCCCCCGCTGAAATCCGCTTCGAAAAGACCATCAAAGATCTTACGTCCTGGACCGATAACCCGCGAAGTTAATCACTCCTCAGACAGGCACTTTTCGCAAAACCGAACGACAACACCCGACTTTTTTCCCCGCCAACCACCCCGCATGCCAATTTTTGCTGTCAGAATTCCGAAAAATCGATTAATCTCCTGCCAGTCATGATTTCAACCCCCGCCTCCCAGACCTTCCCCACGCCTGATTCGGATATTTTTATCTGATTTTTCAGGAGCATCTCTTGTGATGACTGCTCACACCTGTCCATTCGGGCACCCACGTCTCGCCCGCCGCACCGCCGTTCAGGCCGGCAGCATCGCTTTGCTGGGGCTCGGCATGAACCACCTCAGCGGCCTGCAATGTCTCGCGGCACAGCCGGCAACACCCGCCCTGCCCGCTTTCAAAGCCTGCATCTATATCTTCCTCTCCGGCGGACTCGGACAACACGACAGCTTCGACATGAAGCCCGCCGCACCCGCCGAAATTCGCGGCGAATTCCGACCCATCTCAACCGCAACACCCGGGACGCAGATCTGCGAACACCTCCCCGGACTTGCACTCCGCAGCAACCTCTGGTCCCTCTGCCGCTCCCTCGGCCACTCCACCAATGATCACTCCGGCGGACATCACATGATGCTCACCGGTCGATCAGACCTGCCGCCAGGCTTCAATCCCTCTGCTCCCCGCCCCCAGGACTGGCCCAGTATCGCCGCAGTCGCCGGTTCCGTGACCAAACCCCGAAACAATCTGCCACCAGCCGCCGTTCTGCCCGAACAACTGGTGCATTACTCCGGTCGCATCATCCCCGGACAGTACGCTGGTGTCATGGGACACCGCCGCAACCCGTGGTTCATCGAAGCGTCACCATTCCACGCCACCTCTTACGGCGCGTTCCCCGGCTACAAGTTCGATCACCAGGACCGCGGTAATGCTGATCGACGGCTGTTCGAAGCCCCCAGCCTCTCGCTCTCACACGGCCTCACACACCCACAGCTGTCCCGCCGCGTGTCACTGCTCAGTAACCTTGAACAGCAATGCAACGTCCTCGAATCAGCCGCCACTGCTGAACGCTTCGATCAGTACCGCCAAGGCGCCATTTCACTGCTCACTGACCCCCAGGTCCGCGGCGCACTCGACGTCACCCGCGCCGACGAAAACACACAGGATCGCTACGGTCGCAACTCCTTCGGCTGGTCCCTGCTGATGGCGCGCCGACTGGTCGAAGCCGGCGTTAATCTCGTGCAGGTCAATCTCGGCAATGATGAAACCTGGGATACCCACGGAAATGCCTTCCCGCATCTCCGCGACAGCCTGTTTCCACCCACGGACAAAGCACTCTCCGCACTGCTCGATGACCTGTCCGAATCCGGACTGCTCGAAAATACCCTCATCGTCATGGCCGGCGAATTTGGACGGACACCCAAAATCACCCTGCTGCCCAGCCACTACAAACAGCCAGGACGCGATCACTGGGGCGCCGTCCAGACCGTGTTTCTGGCCGGAGGCGGTATTCAGGGGGGGCGAGTCATCGGGGAAACGGACGGCATCGGAGCTTACCCCGTGACAGACCCGCAACGCCCCGAAAATCTCGCCGCCACCATCTACAAGTCACTCGACATACCCGCCACCATGTCCTGGCAGGATGAAGTCGGCAGACCACACCACGTCTACGCCGCCGAACCCATCCCAGGCCTGGCCTGATCCAGAACAGCCCTGCGATTTGGACGTGTCGACAACCAATAATGACTCCTGCGGATCCGAATACCCATCGCGACCGCTGCTCCCAGAAACACAGCGAGCCCCGCACCGGTCTCCGGTACGGCAGTACCAGCCGGCAGAGCCGATACGGTCACAGAGAAACTGCCACCGTTGTTGTCCCATTCACGCCCGTCTGCCATGCCCAGAAACAAACGCGTCGTACCAGTCGGGGCAATTACCGTCTGTCGAACCTCGCCAGCCCCCAACCCGTCACCAATTAAGAAAAATCTGGCGAAGTGCCGGACTAAGACTGAGATACAGTCGGGAACATTCCGTTGAGAAATCCAGCAATGCCGGAGGTGCCGACAGATCAGGTCGATCCGGACGAAGAAATGCCCCAAACAGCGAATTTACGGCGAAAGTATAGCCTGAAATGCCATTCGCACTGCCGCGACTGAAGACAACCCACCTGTCTGGCCCGTCGTATCGAGAACTATTGCACGACACTGAATTACTGGCTTCGAACTGCAAGGATGCTCCACCGAAACTCGAGATTCCAGCCACCAGCGTCGGACACTGACCCGGTGCCGTAACCCCGAAACGGAAGTGAATACCCGTTCGGCATCCCCGCCAGATACGGACTTGCCTTTCCACTTACTGCCACGAGCACACCACCCACCGACACTGATGGTTGAAACAGCAAAAGTTAAAGGGCAAATGACCGAACAACTCGAAAAGAACTTCAGTTATGTCAATAAGTCCTTTCATCTGTCGTTACACCGTGAAAACAACAATCCTGGATCACTGTGATAAATGGAGTAAGGCGGAGTGCACAAAATACGTACTCCACAGGCACCCATTCACAGGGGTGACGCAGAGTCAATGCCCCAGGTGCAAATGCGGAGCCGCTCTGTGGAATTCGGGAAGTTGAATGGCTTCTCGGCAGGCAGACGTCGTTCACGTTGATGCAGCGGGAGATCGGTGCTCAACCGCTGACGCAAACGATTGTGCCGCAAATTGTAATGGCCGAAAACTGTCGGGCGAACCTCGCTGCAGCAAATGCCCCTTCGCACACTGCTCGCCTTTGAAAACGGCCCCCATCGGGATGCCTCTCAGCGAATTGGTCAGGCTGAGAAAAGGCTCGTCAGCCACACTTCACCCGCCCGGGACAAGCCGGTGAGTGCTGTCTGAGTGCACGCGTCTGAGGGCACTCACCGGCAAAAGTCGGCTGCCGTCTAATCCGTACAGGGGAATGTCCCCCACTCCAGTGTGGCCGTGACCCTACCGGAAACTTTGAGCAAAACAGAGGCGGCAGCGGCCTCCGGCTCTGGCGGCACGGTCGGCCCGGAATTTCTTTAACCTACTTCCGCACACAGTAAATCCAGTCCACGCCGCGAAAATACATCGCTCCGTCCTTCACCGCTGGAGTCGCCCAGAATGTATCAGGCAGCGAACCACGACCCACTACCTGAAACTCTGCGCCAGCGTTTACCAGACACCCCTTCCCGTTTTCGTCCAGCAGCAACAGACGATCACCGATCAGCAGCGGACTGGCAGCCAGCATGTCCAGACCTGGAATTCGAGTCTGATACAGTCGCTCACCCGTCGCCGCATCAAAACACTTCAAAATGTTGTTGTCGTTCGTGTAAACATACTTCCCGGATGACACCGGAGATGCCATCCCGGGCCCCTGTCGCTCACTCAGCCAGTCACACTGCGCGAACTTCTGGTTGGATTTTTCCGGAGTCACATCGCCGGAAGCCCCGGCCTTCACCGCAAACAACGGACCTTTCGAAAACGGGTCGCTGCCGCCAAAATACAGACGCTCCAGATCACAGCAGGGCGAACACGCCGTCGCCGCCTTCACCCGCCGCACCGTCCACAGCACATTGCCAGTCGAAGGATCCAGCGAGTCCAGACGGTCGCCCCCGGAACACACCAGCTCCGTCCGCAGCCTGTTTCGCCAGACCAGCGGAGAACTCCAGGATGTCCCCTTGTCCGGACGCTCAAATGACCACAACGGCTTCCCCGTAACACTGTCAAAACAACGCACCACAGCCGAATCTTCACCATACAATTGCACAATGACACGCCCGTCAGTCAACGCAGGAGAACTGCCGGTGCCAAAACCGTTGCTCGTCCGACACACTTCAGTCTGCTGCTGCCACTTCAGCAGCCCGTCATGCCCATACGCCGACAACACGCCGGCAGCACCACAAAAAACATACAGACCAGCATCATCAGCTGCCGGTGTTTCAGTCTGCCACGAATTCGACGGATGAATCGGGTAACTGGCCTGCTTCTGCACAATCTCACGCTCCCACAGCACACCGCCATCACGCTCCGACAAACAAAACAACTTCCACGTCAGCGGTGCCTTCGGCGGCTTTGCGAACAGCGAAACACCCATGCTCTGGGGACTCTTCACGCCATCCGCAAAATTGGAAGGCTTTAGCTTTCCCTCACCCGCCGCCCCCGCTATGTAGAGATGCCCGCCATGCAGGATCGGCTGAGCCCACCCGGCCGCCGGATTCGGCACCTTCCACGCCACACCAGCAGCATTCTCCCAGTCCGTCCGCACCGCCTGCGCCGGCAACACGCCGTTACCAGACTCACCCCGAAACTGCATCGTCTCACCAGCACCAGCCAGCCCCGCCAAACACGACCCCGACACCACCACCAGCAAAATCATCCGCAACATCTCACCACCTCCCTCTCAAACGCCGTAACCATTGACCACTGAACTCGTGCGTTTCCCTTCGCAGCTCCGCAGCTCCGCGTGAGCCCCAATCCCTTAGCGGTACCCTCGTCGTTTTGGTATCCCTGCAATCGATGAAAGGGGACAGCCCACAACCGAACCCTCCAGCCCCGCACCCGCGGACTCCCGTCCGCGGCTCACCAAACCGAAAACTGAAAACTGACCCCCGTTTCTAGTCCCGCCAGAGAATATTCCCCGGAATTTTTTTACTTGCCGCAGCCTCAATCGTCCAAAAACGTTATCCTGCACACTCGCCCCTCGCCCTTTCCGCCAGATCTGCCATGTTTCGACTGATCGCCACCACTGCGGGCCAGAAGATTGCCGCCCAGTTCTCGCTGGCCGCCGCTTCCGCACAACTGCACCTCGGACGCTCCCCGCAGGCCCACCTGCAGACTCCCTGGGATCAGCGCATCTCCGGCCTCCACGTCAGCCTGCAACCCGCAGGATCCAGCCTGCGCCTCACTAAAATTTCCGCCGCCACCAATCCGGTCTTCGTCGAAGGACGCGAAGTCACCAGTGCCCTGCTACAACCCGGACAAAGCTTCGTCATCGGCACCACCAGCTTCGAACTGCAACTCAGCATCCGCTCCGACTCCTCACAGCCACCCGCCGACGGAGTACGCCAGCTGACAATTGAACGTCAGTCACTCGAACAGGTCCGCTTCAACGATGCCGCTCGACGCATCGAAGTGCTCACCAGCCTCCCCTCAGTCATTCGCGAAGCCGCTGTGGAACGCGAACTTTCTCTGCAGCTCACCTCACTGCTGCTCGCCGGTATCTCAGATGCCGATCTGGCCGCTGTCGTCGGCCTCTCCGAACAACTGCAGCCCCGCATCTTTCATGCTGAACATCGGTTTGATGCAGCAGCCGCTGTCTCACCCAGCTCGCGACTCATAGCAGCCGCCATGCAGCAGCAAAAAACCGTACTGCACATCTGGGACGAAGCTGCACCCAGCGCAGAATACACACAGGCTCAGGGATTTGGCTGGGCTTTCTGCACACCCTTCGCAGATCTCAACGGCGAACGCGGACTCTATATCAGCGGGCGCGGTAGTATCGAACCCGGTCAAAACTCCGAACAGCGCCTGCACGGCGACATTCGCTTCGCCGAACTGATCGCCGATATCGTCACCGCCCTGCAAAAACAGCGACGCATGGAACGCCAGCAGTCCGGACTGCGTCAGTTTTTTTCCCCCCCCATTCTCGATGCGCTCGGACGTGACCTCGATACTTCACTGCTCGCACCCCGCGAATGTGATGTCACAGTGCTGTTCTGCGACCTGCGCGGTTTCAGCCATCGCGCGGAAGAACAGGCAGATAATCTCACTGGCCTCCTCGAACGAGTCAGTCTGGCGCTGGAGGTCATGACCAGTCAGATTCTGCGATTTGGCGGTGTCACCGGCGATTTTCAGGGGGACGCTGCACTCGGCTTCTGGGGCTGGCCTCTTGAATCCACCGAAGCACCACTCAACGCCTGCCGCGCAGCACTTGCCATCCGTGAAGAATTCGCCAAAGCTCAGGCCGACCCCCACCACCCGCTGCACGACTTCGAAACCAGCATCGGAATCTGCCACGGACCAGCCGTCGCCGGAAAAATTGGAACTCGCGAACAGGTGAAAGTCACAGTCTTCGGACCAGTCGTCAATCTCGCCAGTCGGCTTGAAGCCATGACACGCGAACTGCACGTCTCTGTACTTATTGACGAACGACTCGATGCACTCGTTCGCGGCCGCCTCGCAGCCACAGACGGCCGCATCCGGCGACTGCTCAAAGTTCAGCCCTACGGTATGGATAAAACCATGTTCGTCAGCGAACTCGTACCGCCTGCCGAACGGTTCCCCCTGCTCACAGATCAGAATATCACAGACTTTGAGGCCGGGCTCCAGGCGTTCATCGATGGTCGCTGGCCGGAAGCATGGAGCTTCCTGCACAGAATGCCGGCCGAAGACCGCGCTCAGGACTTCCTCTCCATGCTGATCACCCAGCACGACCGCCGAGCTCCGCAGGGCTGGGACGGTATCGTCCGCATGAAAAAGAAATCAGGCGCATGAGTTCCTTAGAAAACCCGTTTTCCCCCGCCGATCAGGAAGCCTTCGAAGTCCGCCAGTTGCTGGCACTCCGCAGTCAACCCGAAATCATGCAGCTGCTCAGCCAGTGCACGCCCGCAGAACTGCGCAATCAAAAACGACTCAGACAACAGTTCGACGAACTGCTGGTCCCCGCCGCCATCGCCCTGCACGAAACGCGTCAGCGAGCCATCGGAAAAGTGCCCCGTCCCGCACAACTGTGGTTCAGCAGAACAGGACTGGAACAAGCCACCGCATGGGAAATCGCTTGCCACAAAGCTGCCAGATTCACCCCTTGCGAGCAGGTGTATGACCTCTGCTGCGGCATCGGAATGGATGCCGCAGCCCTCACACACTCGGCTCCGGTAATCGCCGTTGATCAGTCACCAGCCATGGTGCTCCGCACGACATGGAACCACGAAGTGCTCGGTGGAAAACACCCCCTGCAGACACAATGTCGGGATGTTCAGCAAACCGACTGGACAGGAACTTTCGTGCACGCCGATCCGGATCGCCGGGATGGTCGTGAACGCCCCACGAAACGACTCGAGCAATACCTGCCCGACCTTACATGGATGCAGCGACTGGCAGCTACCGCCAAAGGCGGTGCCATCAAAATCAGCCCGGCCAGCAACTTCCAGCAAAAATTTCCCGGCTGCGAAATCGAGCTGATCAGTCTGCACGGAGAATGCCGCGAAGCCACCGTCTGGTTCGGTGAAATGTCCGGAAACTTCGCGTTCTCAGCCACCTGCCTCGACAGCAACGAAACCCTGTCCGCTGACCCGCTCTCCGCGTGGGTCGCCAAAGCGGAAAACACCGATCGCTTTCTGTTCGACCCCGATCCGGCGATTGTTCGAGCCGGATTGATTGACGTGCTGGCCGAACGCCACTGCCTGCTGCGGCTGGACGCCGAAGAAGAATACCTGACCGGATCACAAGTGCCGGACACCGGATTCCTCGCCGCCTTCGAAATTGAAGCGGTGCTTGGCAGCAACGTCAAAGACCTCAAATCACACCTTCGCAGTTCACCCCGCAGCGAATACGAGATTAAGTGTCGGCGAGTTCGAGTGGAAGCAGACGTGCTGCGACGCAGCCTGCCAAAAGGCGATGGCCCGCCCACCGTCATCATCGTTTGCCGAGTGGCAGGTCGAGTCCACCATGTGGTGGCCCACCGACAGCAGCGCTCACCCCATACACCACATAATCAAAAGTCCTGCAACACCACCGCCCACTAACCACTGATCCCCCCCCTCGCCCCCGTGAAACGGCGGAAGGTGGTGGTGGGTGAGGGGTCACGTTACCCCTGCCACACAATCTGATTTCACAAACGCTGAACGCAGAACCAGCCGCGTCATGACACCCACCGCCCTCGTGCGTTTCTCATCGCGGCCTCGCGGCTTCGCGTGAGACCAACAGCCTGCAAGACACACCCAGGCCCCGGGCCGCACAGCGACCACACCCGCCGCTCGCAAAACCGAACACTGACCACTTGAACTCCTGCGGCAATGACCGCTACCATCGCACCCAAATTTCCCCACGCAGCGCAGGAACTCCCAATGACCATCAGCAGACGACAGCTTTTCGGACACACAGCAGCCGCCATGGCTGCTGCCACCCTCCCAGGTCTCGCCGCTGCCGCCGATCCCCCGCAGCGCACGAGGGGCTCACACCTCAAACTCAGCCTCGCCGGGTACTCCTTCAACCGCCAGATGGCGCGACGCGGAACCACCGAACAGATTCACAAAGCTGAAATGTCACTCGAAAAATTGATTCTGTTCTGCGCCGAACACGGTGTCGGTGCAGCCGAACTGACTGGGTACTACTTCCCCGCAGAAATTACCCCGGCATACCTCACATCACTCAAGTCACTCGCACATCGCAACGGAGTCGCCATCTCGGGAACAGCCATCGGCAACGACTTCTGCCTGCCGGAAGGTGACGCCCGTCAGAAGCAATTGACAGAATGTCGGCAGTGGATCGACTATGCCGCCATACTTGGCGCGCCCGCGATACGCATCTTCGCCGGCAAGGTTTCCGGCGGTGACAGCGAAGACGAAGCCATTGCCCGCTGCGCTGCTGGCATCAATGAATGCCTGCAGTATGCGTCAGAAAAAGGTGTTTTCCTCGCACTGGAAAACCACGGCGGTATCACCAGTACGCCCGCACAGATGCTGAAAATCATCCAGCAGGTCCACACATCCGAATTCTTCGGTGTTAACTTCGACAGCGGCAACTTCCAGACCGCCGACCCCTGGGCCGACCTCCAGCAAATCGCTCCCTGGTCCGTCAACGCCCAGATTAAGGCCTCAATCAGCGTCAACGGTAAAAAACAACCTGCCGACTATCGCCGCATCGTCGACATTCTGCGGAATGCCGGTTACCGAGGCTTCGTTGCACTCGAATACGAAGAATCCGAATCGCCGTTCGAAGCCATCCCCCGAATCCTGCAGCAGCTGCAGCCCCTGATGGACGCCTGACTGCCACTAATCCCTCACCACTGATCCTCCCTCGCCCCCGTAAAACAGGGGAGACGGATCGGGGATGAGACCAAATCATCCCATACAACCACAACAAACCGACAACCCAAAGCGTCAGCGATGGGGCCTCACCGATACTGTCCTTCCAGCACTCACACCCGCAGACTTCCCTCCGCAGCTTGCCATTGCGGCCACCGCTCACTAACCGCTAACCGCTGACGTCGTGCGTTTCCCTTCGCGGCTTCGCGTAAGCCAAACCGCCGGCAAGTGAACTCCCGGCGGTTCGAGTCAAAGTCGATTACGAGTACCGCCCGCCAGGGCGGACTGAGTACGAGTACGAAAAACGCTAAAAAACACCCCCCCAAAAAAACCTCACCTCGTAGTCGTACTCAGTGAAACGGTACTCGCACTTGAAAACTGCCCAATAACACCCGCCCTTCGCAGCGTGGCGTGAGACCAGCAGTCTGCAAAAACCCAGCATCGACACGGCGGAAATCCAGTAACAGTGAAAGCCAGCCAGCGCTCACACCCGAGGACTCCCGTCCGCGGCTCGCCCACTGACCACTCACCACTACTCCGGCCCGTCCGTCGTCACTTCATGCCACTTCATAGCATTTCGCATCGGCTCAATCCGCAGCACAATCAGACCGTCCTGAAACACTCGCACCGTACCCGTCGACTGCGACACCGCAATCGCTATAGCTCCAGTCGATTTCGATATCTCTGCCGCTGCCCAGTGCCGAGAACCCAGGCCCTTTGACAACGTCAAACCCTCAGCCGATCCCCGCAAATGCCGCCCGGCCGCAATCGCCAGACCATCTGACGAGACTACAAACGCACCGTCAATCTGAGCCAGCTCCTTGATGCTCTCTCGCACTCGGGGATTTCGGATGGAACGCTCAGACTTAGGATAACCGCGGAACGGATCATGCACCTGCTCCGTCGACTGCTCCATCACCTTCCGATGATTGCCGACGACAAACAGAGTCCCCACGGGCTTGCCCTCGCGGCCCTCACGACCGATTTCACACGCCAGATCCACCACAATCCGCAGCGTCTCCAATGGCACCTTGGTTTCCAGACGCTGCAAATCTCGCGATGTCAGACGCGATAATTGCTCGGCCAGACGCACCACTGTCACCGTGTCACAATTGTCCTTCTCAAATGCTGAATACACCACCACAACAACGTCGCCCGTCTGCACCAGTTCGTCCGCTATCGCCTCAAGTAAGACCTGAGATACCTGAAAGTGACGAGTCTCCGGTTCGTGCTGAATGCCGACAACGTCGACATCGTCCTGTCGAGCCGCCTCGAGGACCTTGTCGTCGTCCGATGAGACGATCAGACGCAGCCTGCCAGATTCAGCCTTCACCTTCGAAAAATCCAGACACCGCTCAGCAATCAAAATCACTGCCGCAGCTTCCACCGTCTCACCCAGCCGGAAGGCAGCTGCGAGCACTCGCTGTGATTCACGCGGCAGTTCCTGTCGAGACATCTGCTGAGAATCCTGAAAAGCCCCTTGCGTGCGGTAAACAGAGACGGCCCCGGAGTTTACGATTCCCGTTAACAAGGTCAATCCGGAATTGCAAGGATTCTGCGAGGTATCAGGGCGTTTTTTTCGTTAGTGTGGACAGGATTTCCACGGAGAGAACGCCAGAAACTCACCACGTCCCCACATTGCATCCCAAGGAAGTCACCTTGTCTGCTTCCCTCACATCCCTAAAATCCGCGGGATTCAAGCCCCCGGCCAGACCAACAGACGGCGAAAGCTCCGCAGTGCCACAACACCCAGCCTGGATTCCGCCCTCTGACCCCGTTGGGGACGCTCCCTCGCCGTCCGGGAACTCAGCATGGCACTCCATCCGCCGCCCAGCACTCATCGCCACCGGACTCGCATCCACAGCACTCGCCGCAGTGGGACTGCTCGTGCCCGGCCTGCCCACAACACCCTTCCTGCTGTTAGCCACCGCCTGCTTCGCCCGCTCATCCCCCAGACTGCACGCCGCACTCCTGCACTCCCGCCTGTTCGGGCCACACCTGCAACACTGGAAACAGCATCGATCCATCACACCGGCCGTCCGCTGGTGGGCAGTGACCTTCGTCATCGCCGGCGTCGCCTGCAGCCTCGTTCTCGGAAACCTCGCCACATGGCTCAAATTCACTGTTGCTTCCGCTGCCGTGATCGGGCTCATCGTCGTTTTCCGACTACCCGTCACACCTCGCAGTACATGCCAGGAACCCTGAGCCCATGACTACCGCCAACAGTCAGTCACAGCAAAATCGACAGGTTGTCGTCGCCATCACTGGTGCCTCCGGAGCCCTCTACGCCGTTAGACTGCTGCAGGTGCTGCTCGACGCCGGCAGTACTATTCACCTCATTGTCAGCAGCGCCGCCCGGCAGGTCTTCGCACAGGAACTGGACGTCGAACTTCCCTCTGTCACCGCTGCCAACACCGCATGGCACAACCTGATCGAGGAAATCACCTTCGGAGAATCCGGTCGCCACTGGCACTTTCGCCCCCTCAAATCCCAACCGGGTGCCACACACAACACCGGAACACTCATTCAGTACGGCACCGCTGATTACTCCAGCCCCGTCGCCAGCGGTTCCAGCCTGACCGATGGCATGATCATTTGCCCCTGCTCCATGGGTACCCTCTCCTCCATCGCCGGCGGAAACTCCTCCAACCTCATCCAACGCGCCGCAGATGTGCACCTCAAAGAACGCCGCCCGCTGATCCTTGTGCCACGCGAAACTCCGTTGGGGCTCATCCAACTGGAAAATATGGTCCGAGTCTGTCGGGGGGGCGCGACTGTGCTTCCCGCTATGCCTGGCCTCTACCAAAAACCTGCCGGAATCGGTGACCTCGCAGACTTCCTCGTCGCACGCATCTGCGATCACCTCCGCATCCCACACTCACTCACAAGCCGCTGGGGCACCGAATAACCTCCTCAGCCCAAATCTTCGTGCACAATCCCGCGCCTCACCCAAACTGCAAAGCCCCAAACAATGTTCGCTCGCCTGTTCCTGACGGCTGTCGGAGCCATCTACGCGTACCTCGCCTGGTGGTGCTCAGTCGCCCCAGCCGAAACCTCACAACTGGTCGGTTTTCAACTGATCGGAGGTTCCGGCAAATCTGAATTCCTGACCGTCTACGGCGGGCTTGAAGCCGGGCTCGCCGCCATCTTCCTCATGCCGCTGCTCCGCCCTGCTGTGCAGTACAGCGCTCTTCTCAACTGCACCCTCGTCCACCTCGCACTCGTCACCTTCCGCACCGCTGGTTTCGTCCTGTTCGCCGACATCCAGACCATGACCGTCAAACTGGCCACCGGCGAATGGGTGATCCTCATCCTCAGCGCACTGCTGCTCTGGAAAACGCCCAAAGGCAAACGCTGACTAATCTACTTACAATTTCCTAACCCCCCCTAAAAAACCACCCCGTACTGGTACTCGTACTCGAAAAACGACCACAGACCGCTGCCCCTGGCGTACCTCTGCGCGGCTGCTTCTGAAACCAACAGGCCGCGAGGCCCGCTCTTGTTCCTTCAACTCCGTGTCTCTGTGCCTCTGTGAGAGCCCCCAATCGCAACTAAAAACGCTCAGCAGCCTGCAGCGTCAGCGAAAAGGCCACCGAACCCGAGCACGGCAGCACGCACACCCGCGGACTCCAGTCCGCGAAGCGCCCACTGGGCACTGGCTTCTGACCTACGCTGTCGCCGGTGGTTCCGTGACTTCAATTCGCAAATCCCGCAACTGCCGATCGTCCACTTCCGAAGGTGCCCCCGTCAGCATGTCCGCAGCCTTCTGAGTCTTCGGGAAAGCGATTACCTCCCGGATATTGTCGTTCCCCGCCAGCAACATCACCCAGCGATCGAGGCCCAAAGCAATCCCGGCGTGCGGCGGAGCCCCAAATCGAAGCGCCTCAAGCAGAAATCCAAATCGCCGCTCCGCTTCCTCCGAATTAATCTTCAGCAAATCAAACACCATCTGCTGAATTTCAGAATCATGAATTCGCACACTGCCACTGGCCGCCTCGTAGCCGTTCACCACAAGGTCATAACTGTCCGCCCGCACCTTCCCCGGATCTGTTTTCAAATACTCAGCATCGTCCGGGTTCGGCTGACAGAACGGATGATGTTCAGCATCAAATCGCCCCTCCTCAGCGTTCCAGGTCAGCAGCGGGAAATCCACAACCCACAGACAGCTGAATGACGCCGGATCATACAACTGCTGCTCACGAGCAATTCGATTTCGCAGCGCTGCCAAAGCACCGCAGGTGACCTTCCAGGTGTCAGCCACAAACAACAGCAAATCGCCGTCCTGTCCACCCATCCGGCTGATAATCGTCTGCTGCTGCTCGTCCGTAAAGAATTTTGCAATCGAGGATTCCAGACGACCACCAGCCACCTTCAGATAGGCCAGCCCCTTCGCACCGTAATCTCCCACAAAATTCTTCAGATCCACATCCAGTAGACGACGACTGTACTTCTCGGCCCCGTTCTTCACGTTCAGACCGCGAATAAAACCTCCCGAACCGACCACGCCTTTGAACACGCTGAAATCGCTGGCTGCGGCAATATCCGTAATGTCGCTGATCTCCATGCCAAACCGCATGTCGGGCTTGTCACTGCCAAAACGAGCCATCACGTCGTGGTACGTGTAACGCGGCAATGGCACCGGAACCTCAATGCCCCGCACCTTCTTCATCACCGTTGAAACCAGACCGTCAATCGTCTCCAGAATGTCGTTTCGCTGCACAAACGACATCTCGACGTCAATCTGAGTAAACTCGGGCTGACGATCCGCACGCAAATCCTCGTCACGAAAGCACCGCGCAATCTGATAGTAACGGTCAAATCCCGAAACCATCAGAATCTGCTTGTAAATCTGCGGCGACTGCGGCAGCGCATAAAAACTGCCCTGATGCACGCGGCTGGGCACAAGATAGTCACGGGCGCCCTCCGGAGTACTGCGACCCAACATCGGAGTTTCAATCTCCAGAAAACTCAGACCGTTGAAATACTCACGCACCGCCTGGGTAAGATCATGCCGCAGCTGAATGTTGCGTTGCAGTTCAGGCCGACGCAGATCCAGAAAACGGTGCTTCAGACGCAACTCCTCATTCGGCAATTCACCACCCTCAATTTCAAACGGCGGCGTCTTGCTGCGCGACAGCAGAGTCAGTTGGCGGACACGCACCTCAATCTCCCCGGTCGCCAGCTTCGGGTTCGTCATCCCGTCACCACGATACCGCACTTCTCCCTCCACTCGAACCACGTCCTCGCGGCGCAGACGACGAGCCAGCGAATCGATTCGAGCGTCCTCGTCGGTGTTGAAGACCACCTGAGTCTTGCCGTAGCGGTCGCGAAGGTCCACAAACACCAGTTCGCGACCCTGCTCGCGATAACTGTGAACCCAGCCCGCCAGCACCACAGTCTGACCAGCCTGAGCCCTGCGAAGTTCGCCGCACGTATGAGTTCTAAGCACTGCTGAGAAATCCGAATGACAGAGGAAACTGAGGTCCGGACATGCCCTGGCAGGCCCGGACGGGAAAAAGCGTGGGCAGTATAGAGCCCCGCGCCGTTCCGGAAAAGAACGGTTCTGCGATTCCACTTATGACCGAGGGATTGCCGGAAAACGGAACAGAACAGCCCCCACACCCCTAAAGATCAGCTGACCTGTGCCGACTTTCCCGGTTCAGCCAGTTCCCCCAAAAACACCCCGCCACACACTGGAAATCCCACAATTTTACCGCAGAATTCAGCCAACACTGGCGACGGATTTGGTCCGTTGCCAGCCCGCAGTACCTCCCCGTATCAAAACTCCGTCGCAGCCTTCAGCACCGGAAACAACACTCATGAACCTGCAGATCCTGGCCCCCGGCAACAGCCTTGTCCCAGCTCAGGATGCCCCGGCTGAAGATCCGCTGGATCTGATGGATGAAATTGATGCACTCAAAAAACAAAAAGATGTCACCATCCTCGCCCACTTCTACGTCGATGGCGATATCCAGGACATCGCAGATTTCACCGGCGACAGCCTGAAACTGGCACGCGATGCCACCCGCGTCTCTACCTCCGCCATTCTCTTTGCCGGAGTCCACTTCATGGGCGAATCCGCAAAGATCATGAACCCACAGAAAAAAGTGCTCATCCCGGACCTCCACGCCGGCTGCTCACTCGCCGACAGTTGCCCGCCCGAACAACTCGCCGCCTTCCAGCAGCAACTCCGTGAACAAGGCCGAAATTTCCATACCGTCGCCTACATCAACACCTCAGCTGCCGTCAAAAGCCTCGTCGACTGGATCGTCACCAGCGGAAATGCCCGCGAAATCATCGATCGCGTCCCGCCTGACAAAGAAATCCTGTTCGTCCCCGACCAACACCTCGGACGATACCTCATGGAAGTCACCGGACGACGCATGATCCTGTGGCCCGGCGCCTGCATGGTCCACGAAGTCTTCAGCATCCAGGACCTCATCCGCATCCGCAAACAAAACCCCGGCTGCCTCGTCATGGCACACCCCGAGTGTCCCCAGAACATCCTCGAAATCTCCGATATCATCGGCGGCACCGAAAAAATGCGACAATTCGTCATGCAGCGACAACAGCCCACGACGTTCCTCGTCGCCACTGAAGCCACCATGATCCACCCGCTCCAGAAAGCCGCACCACAGCACACATTCATACCCGTACCTGGAATCATGACCTCCAGCGGCGAAACCTGCGCCTGCAATCGCTGCCCACACATGGCCCGCAATACCCTGCAGAAAATCCGCGATTGCCTGAAAAACGACGGACCCGAAATCGCCTGGCAAGACTACTTCAGCAAAGCACGCGAAGTCCTCGACCGCAGCCTCCTGCAATAACCCCGCTACCAACCTGCCCCCGCCCCGCCCTGCAGCCCAAAATGCCCCAAATGCTTCTCATCTCCGACTCATGAACATTTTTCGCCTCGCAGTCAGCACCGCAAGAAGAAACACAAACCAATACAGCCAAGGCACTTACAATATTGACAAAGTTTTGACAATCGAATGACTCGCGGCTAACAGGCTGACATTGTGAGTCGTCGATACCGACCCTAAGGTAAGCCTAAGGAAGCTGACCCGCACTCGCGGACTCCCGCCGAAAGATTTCAGGGGACTGCCCGCTGCTCCAGTGCTCGGCAGCACCGCATCAGATGCAGGCAATAACAACATGAGTGCAATTGATCTGGTAAGACGCAGCGCTGTACCACATCCGGCCGACCAGCCGACTGCGGGTGGTCTGACCTCCGCAGAAGGCCGAAGCCTGATGTTTCAGGCCGAAACAGATACCCTGGTGGTCGCCTTCCATCGCGACCAGTTGCGCTGGAAGAATGTTGACTGGGTCGTCACCCTGTTTCTTGTGGGAGTGCACGTCGGAGCCTTGTTTGCCTTCCTCCCCTCCCTGTTCAGCTGGTCCGGACTGGCAATCTGCCTCGCCCTGCATTGGGCAACCTGCAGTATTGGCATTTGCCTCGGCTTCCATCGCTACCTCGCTCACAAGTCACTGAAGCTACGAGCGCCCGCTGAGTTCGTCTGCATGATGTTTGGCTGTCTGTCCGGTGAAGGCTCTCCGCTGACATGGGCTGCGACGCATCGCCTGCACCACCAGAAATCTGATCTGGAAGGCGACCCGCACTCCCCCGTTCGTGAAGACGGCTGGTGGGGACACATCCTGTGGCTGTTCCCCAAACGCTCCACCAAAGCCACACAGCTGCTGAAGAAACGCTACGTGCCCGAACTGGTGCAGCGACCAGTCATGCAGTTCTTCGAGAAGACCTTTGCGCTCTGGCTGTGGGGCGGAGGCGTGGTCCTGCTCGCCGCCGGCTGGGCCACAGGTGGCTGGCAACTGGGCCTGTCCTGGCTGGTCTGGGGCATGTGCGTTCGCATGGTTGCAGCCTACCACAGCACCTGGTTTGTTAACTCAGCCACACACCTCTGGGGATACCGCAATTACGACACCCGCGATGCATCCCGGAACCTCTGGTGGGTCGCCATCCTCGCCTACGGAGAAGGCTGGCACAACAACCACCACGCCCACCCCGCAGTGGCACCCGCCGGCCACAAATGGTGGGAATTTGACATCACCTGGTGGTCCATTCGAATGCTGCGTGCCGTCGGACTGGCATGGGACGTCAAAGACAAACTGCCCGTCGGTCGAGCCGCTGACGAAACCGACATGGCTGAAATTGAAAAACTCGACGCCGTACAAGCCTGAAACCACACCATTACAGACCCATACCACATTGATACCGCCCGCCAGCCACCCCGCTGGCGGGTTCTTTTTTGCGCCCCCAACCCTTTTTCGTGACACCCAAATTCCCGCCTCAACACCCGAACCAGACTCCACTTGCAACCGTCACCATCCCGCAGGATAATCTGATCAGGTGCAGCCCGCTGTACCGCAAATCTTCAGCGCCCGTAGCTCAGTTGGATAGAGCAACCGCCTTCTAAGATTGGCGAAACCCGCGACAACCTGAGAAAATTCTGTGTTTTCTGCGGTTTCCATTCTCTGCCGTTGTCGGGAAACAGCGCAAAACCACGCCGAAGCGGTTGTCGCGACAACCGGTAAACGAACAGAAGCGGTTGCTCTTATTGGAAGTCATTTTTTCACTTCCAACCCCTGCCCGGATGCCTCCGCAGTCACCAGGCCGAGCATTCTTTGATTCATGGTACGCCTGGGCCATCCGCAGCAGACTCGAACCCATCAAGAAAGTCGCGCGCATGCTGAAGAATCGTCTCGACAGAATCCTGACATGGTTCTTTTCCCCGATCAGCAACGGACCAGCCGAAGGATTCAACAGCCGCATTCCATCGATCAAGTCCGCAGCACGAGGCTTCCGTATCTTTGAACACTATCGCATTCGGATTCTCTTTTACTGCGGAAAACTTAGCCTAAAACCCCGTGAAAATTAGCCACGAAATTCTCTCAAGAGCCTTTCGAAAAAATCGAACTCTTCCCATTCATGGAGAAAACTTTCGTCACGGGGCCCAATCTGATCATCATCATCATCATCATCATCATCATCATCATCATCATCATCATCATCATCATCATCATCATCATCATCATCATCATCATCATCATCATCATCAATGTCATCATCTACATCATTGCTTTGTCCCCTACCAACACAAAGACTTGCGTCTTCCAACCCAACGTGGCCCACAGTGACATTGCCATTGGCGGCATTCTGCAAGATAGTGCCGCTCAGCTTGGCACCGCTCAGGTTGGCACCATCCAGTTTGGCACCGCTCAAGTCGGCACCTTTCAGGTTGGCACCGCTCAGGTTGGCGCCGCTCAGGTTGGCACCATCCAGTTTGGCTTTGCCCAGGTTGGCACCGTTCAGGTTGGCATCGCTCAGGTTGGCACCGTACAGGTCGGCATGGATCAGCTTGGCTTCGATCAGCTTGGCACGGCTCAGGTCGGCACGGCTCAGGTTGGCACCGCTCAGGTTGGCACCATCCAGTTTGGCACCGCTGAGGTCGGCACCGAGCAGGTGGGCATCGCTCAGGTCGGCATCGATCAGCTTGGCTTTGCTCAGCTTGGCACCGCCGAGGTCGGCACCGAGCAGGTTGGCACCGCTCAGGTTGGCACCATCCAGTTTGGCTTTGCTCAGCTTGGCACCGAGCAGGTGGGCATCGCTCAGGTTGGCACCGCTCAGGTTGGCTTTGCTCAGCTTGGCACGGCTCAGGTTGGCACCATCCACTTTGGCACCGCTCAGGTCGGCACCTTTCAGGTCGGCACCGCTCAGGTTGGCGCCGCTCAGGTTGGCACAGCTCAGGTCAAACGACGGAAACTTGTCGCGATCTCCAGCGCGAATTCGCTTCTGTTGTGCTTTTGCAATCGCGTACGCACCCTTCAAGACAATCGCAACATCGTCTGGATTTGCCACGGCCGTTCTCCCGTTGTTGCTTGTATACCGTCGATCTTCGTCAGGGTACCGGTACACAGCCACAGTTTCAAGGCATCGGCAAAACGCCGACTCACGCCGCCCAGCGCTACTCATGAGACCACTGGAATTCAACCCCGCCGCCTGCCTCGTGCAGCTCCTCAGTCTCAACACGCCAGCAATTCCTGCAGACCCTGCCGGCAATCGTTCGCAAAACAGCCGGAACGATCACACCGGCAGGCCGGCAGGCCGGAAACGTTTCCAGTCACATCACGCCGCACCACACCAACATCAGCATCGCCAGCACCCTTCAAGAAAACAGACCACGTAATTGACCGTCAGGCCCCACCGGCAGGCCCTGGAATTCCTTGTCCACAATCGCGACTGCCTCAGCCACCGACACCCGACCACCCGACCGCGCTTTGTCGATCCGCCAGAACAGAACACGCACCACATTGAACAGCGGACGCCCAGCAATACCTGCCACTGCCTCAGCAGTCGGAAACGTCGGATCCTGCCGCCAGCGCCGCACGCCCTCAGTGGTCACATTGAAAGAGCTCGCCAGATCATTCAACGACATCCACAAACCACCAACAGGTAAACCCCGCTCGCAGAAGCCACCGACAGCAGCTCGGACCACATCCGGCGCCGGATACTTACCTGGAGCACTTCGCACACCGCCCCCGATCCCCCTTGCGGGAAAGTAGTACAACACCAGATTCACACATCGCACGCATTAAAATTCAGCAGTGATTATGCCCCGCCCGCTGCCTGTCCCTCCGGGAAGGACCCGCCCCCCTGACCAGCCCCAGCCCTGACCCCCACCAGCACCCCGCCACATCGCATACGCCGCCCGCTGCGCTCGTCAAACATCAAACCTAAACAAACCCCCACCCAAGGGCCGAAGCCGTCTGTCGTTGCCCAGGTGGGGCGAAAACCAGCCTAACGACAGCGCCGAGCGCGCTGCCTCATTGGCCAAGATGCCGGACGACAGACCAGCCATGCATCTCGGTTGCTTCCATCATTTTTCCGACCACGTTCGATTGTGCCTCGCATTCTCGAACTCCTGCATTGCCTCAGCATGTTCTGCCGCCGCGTCGTCATGCTCGAGCAGCACCAATGCCGCACACTCGCGTAAATCACTGGTGACTGCATTCCACTCGCGACACAGCACCTTCAACGTGGCATCCGCGACAGCCGATCCCAGCAGCTCCACACCGAACAGCCGCAGCCCTCCGGACTCTTCATCCGTCCGCCGATACTGCTCGCCTTCGGTCCCGAGCTGAACCAAGCCCTTTAGATGCCGAGACCACCGCAGCTTCTCCGCGTCCAGATTCGAGGTGGCCTGCTGCAGCCGCTCCGCCGACCGATTACGGGCGGTCGTTGCCCGATGTTGAGCGAGATTCAATCCCGCATCCGCACACGTTTGCCGAAGCTTCGGAGGGTAGTCGTTTTGAATGCGGTTGATTTCCCGCACAATCACCTGCGATGCCTCCAGCTTCAGATCCGCAAAACGCTGCGGACGTTCGCCGGCATCAACCTCGGCAACTGCCTGTTTCCACACATCGACCGCCGCCCGATACTCAGCTCGCAGCCGCTCGCAATCCAGCAACGCCTCCTGCATCGTACGCCGCGTCGGATCCGTCGCCCGCGCCGCCGGCTCCAGCCGCTCACCTTCGACCACTGCTATCACTGCCGGTACTGAGTTTTTTTTCCGCCTGCCATGATTCACTCCTTCGCCCCGTCCTGAAATCCAGCAACACCGCCTGCATTCTACGCGTCGTCATCGGCAGTGCCAGACCAGTCCTCGCAATTGCCGCTTGTTGCCGCATCCTGCCGCTTCGGATCCGGGCAACCCGCCGCAATCCACTCTTGCAAGACCGACAGCCGCCACCGAACAGCCCTCGGCCCCAACGTCACACGCCCTGGCACGCGCTCACTCGCATATCGCAGCCACCTTGCCGAACACTGCAGCAACTCGCACACATCAGATGCCGTCAACAGTCGATCCATCGCAACGCCCCCCAGCAGCTCGCAGGATGCCTCAGAACATCGCCCAAACAGGACGCCACATCCGGACCACTGCCGTCACGAATGACGGCGCCCAAATTGACAACGCCAGCAACACCCACCAGAACGAAAAACGCACCCGCATGATCCCCATTCCTCGAGGTTGCGGAGATGATTGTTGTTTGCGCACCATATCCATGGTGCGCAACAACAATCATCTCCTCTGAAAAACAGGATGCCTGCAGATGTTTGCAAAAACAAACATCCGCAAACATCAACAAACATCTTTTCACGCCTCAGCCTGCCGCCTTTTTTGGGCGGGTTTCTTCCCGGATTTTTTGGTCGGTTTCTTCCCCGGTTTCTTGCCTGACGCCACTGGCTCGGACTCCGAAACCACCAGTGCCTCAGACTCCAAATCAAATTCCGATTTTGCCTGCAGCTCCGCGTCGTACTCTGCAACATGCTCGCGAAGGATGAAACCCATTGCCTGCCACCGACCGCACGTATCCTGGTACCGCCGCATCACCACCGACTCATCACGCAACAATTCCGCAAACGCATTATCAAAACGGCCTCGCGCGTTTTTCATCTCCGCACGCCCCTTCACCAGCTCTTTCGACATTGGCGTTTTACAATTTCGCAGCGCACGCATGACAGCGCGACGATCACTCTCCCGCTGTTCCTCGGCCTGTTTGCTTCGCTGTTCTTCCTTCGCCAAGACCGCCGCCTGCCGGAATTCTGAAGCCGACTTGACCTCAAATTGCCAGCACTTTTCATCGAAGGCAATCTGCAACGCGCCTGACTGCCCTTCACGCCCTCCATATTCGACCAGCAGCGAATGCCGATCATCATATCGGTACCGCTCGATTCGCCTTGTCAGCCACCACTGCCCGCAGCTTTCGGCTATACCCGCACCAGTCAAATCGTCGAGACTCGGCAACTGCACATCAGCACTGTCAGGTTCCATCGCCTTGAAAGTCTTGAGTGGTTTTGTGAAATGGTGACTTAGAATCATCAACGCAGGAAAGACCGCCGCCTGCAGCTCCTTCAGAACTGGTCCGACCTCGAACAGTTTTGAGGCATCAACCGACTGCATCCCGCGAAACAACGGATCCAAAATCACGACTTCGGATTTATGCTCCGCCACGGTCCGCCGGACGCCTTCCAGATCCAGCCCTTTCGTGAACGATGGAAACTCCTTCGCTTCAACCCGCAGGCACCCGCCCAGGTCATCCCACGTCAACGCACGCGACGCCAGACACTTCTGCAGATGCAATGCACTGCGCCTATTATTCGTTTCACCCGTGACAAACAGAACGCGACGCCGCTGCGGAACATGGAAGGTTTTCAACCAGTCAGTGCCAGTGGCCACCGCGCACGCCAGGTCGAACAGTAGCAATGTTTTGCAAGACTTCCGCGCCGCGCCGATAATCAGTGGTTCGTCATCCGTGAACACGTCGGACACCAACCAACTGACTGACTGGCCAACGTATGCCTGCAACTCCGCAGCATCGATGCCGCCGAAGGATGGAATTTCAACCTTGCCGGCATTTTCTGCATTCCACAGCCGTTTCCGCGCCGCATCTTGCTCTACCAATGTTTGCACGTACAATTCCTTTGCATGAAACGCGGCACTCCGACCGCAGAAACCTGAAGCCCGCGACGCCGCAAACGTCCGGGTTTCTTTTTTTTTCACTGACACCCGCGACCAACAATCCCGCTGAGACTCACAGCCGACTCATACTCTTCCAGCAACGCACCTGCAGCCGCCCTGGCATCGTCGTTGAAATCCGTCGCGCAAATGAAACCGAACTTGTCGTACGCACGCCCAGCCTGCAGCACCTCGCAGCTCGTGGAGAACACCGACAGCCGATCGGATCCGGAATAGTTCAACGTGGCTGACACAGCGAAACCAGTTTTACCAGGCCGCCGCCAGTCGGACGCACAACCGCGAATCCGTTGCAGCTTCCATCCGGCATTTTTCAGAATGACGAACCAGTCCACACACTCCAGCGCCGCCCTCGCCCGATCGATCGGCGAAGTCCCAAACTCACGCACGCGACCACCAAATGCCGGCACCTGCCGTCTCGGCTTCGTGTCACTTCGCTGCGACTCCTTTTCGGCCCGCAACTGTCCGAGGAAGGCCAGCAGCTCCGCCGGCATCGGTTGCAGCTCCGCGTCATACGGATTCAGGCGAGGCAGCCAGGTATATTCAACGCCTGACTCGTGAACACTCGGAGGCAGCACCGACTGCGCCGCATCCTGCCCGCATCGCAGCTCGACACCTCGGTGGCTGAAATTCGCACCCCAACCAGCGAACACATCCGACCACTTAAACAGCCGATGCACGCTCTTTTTCGAACGATATGCCGGCATTCGTATCTGCCCGCAGAACGGCTCCAGCAGCGCCGCGCCTTCGTCCGTGTCAAACTCCAGATCGATCACACCGGATGCCGGACCCAGCAGCAACCCCACATTGCGGGCATCCCGTGAAAACCACTTGTCAATTTTCTCCGGATCATCGGAGGCAGCTTTTTGCCAGCCAGGGCCGAGCAGACCGCCAGGATTCTTCGGATCCCGCCGACTGATCGGCACCACCTTCCAGCCCAACAACGCGTATGCCCGAGCATATCGCAGGACTTTGCAGGCATCACTCATTGCCGGACCCTCCGACCAAATGCCACGGCAACACCGCCGCCGGATCCGGCGCAGCCACGGCATTCGCCAGCCGCGCCAACT
>Ga0194119_10003262_pt1 | contig 26287 bp, 25 predicted proteins | sample TA2MahC100mmetaG_FD_148620 | JGI IMG/M metagenome (GOLD analysis project Ga0194119, IMG submission 148620) | Freshwater microbial communities from Lake Tanganyika, Tanzania - TA2015018 Mahale Deep Cast 100m | ecosystem: Environmental > Aquatic > Freshwater > Lake | place: Tanzania: Lake...
ACTTCCACTGCCCCGTGGTCCGCGCGAAGAGGGCGTCGAGCGCGGCCCGATACGCACCGGTGCTCAGGGCGAGGTCCACCCCGTGGCGGCCGGCTTGCCACTCATGTGGCGCAGCAGTTGGCCGAGGGTCCGCTTGAGATGATGCCGATGTACCACCTGATCGACCATCCCATGGGTGAGGAGGAACTCCGCCGTCTGGAACCCTTCGGGGAGATCTTGGCCGAGGGTCTGCTTGATCACACGCGGCCCGGCGAATCCGACCACCGCACCGGGCTCCGCGAGGATCGCATCCCCGAGCATCGCGTACGACGCACTGACGCCGCCCGTGGTCGGGTTGGTGAGCAACGACACGTAGGGGATCCGGCGCTCCGCCAACTGCGAGAGCACCGCCGAGGTCTTCGCCATCTGCATGAGCGAGAGCACCCCCTCCTGCATCCGCGCCCCGCCGGAGGCGGAGATCACGATCAACGGCCACTTCTTCTCGAGGGAGCGCTGCCCAAGGCGGGCGATCTTCTCGCCGACCACGGAGCCCATCGACCCGCCCATGAAGGCGAAATCCATGACGCCGAGGTTCACCGGCATCCCATCCATCTTCCCGGAGGCGGTGAGGATCGCATCGTGATCCCCTGCATTCGCCAGCGCCTTCTTCAGTCGCGCGGGATAGTCTGGGAACTGCAGCGGATCGACGGAGGCGAGCTCCTCGTCCTTCTCGGCGATCGTCCCCGCATCCAGGAGGAGCGAGAGGTACTCGTGCGCCCGGAAGCGGCGATGATGGTCACAGGTCGGACAGACATTCGCATTCCGCTCGAACTTCTCGCGGATGTCCGTATGATTACATGCCTCGCACTTCTCCCACGCGTCCTTGGGGATCTCCAAGCGTTCGGTGCGCGGGCGACGCGGGGTCTTCTCTTTTCGGAACCAAGCCATGCCCTAAGGTGGGGGGGGTCGGAGGGGAGGGCAAGGCGCCTCGGTGGCGCTAGACGACGAGCCCACCGGCGCGTCCCCGTCCCTCCTCGGAGATCGACACGAGCAGTCCGACCGAGAGCCAACTCATCAACATGAACGACCCGCCATAGGAGAAGAACGGGAGCGGGATCCCCGTCACGGGGAGGACCCCGACCGTCATGCCGATGTTCACCGCGATGTGCGTGAACCACGCCGCCGTCAATCCGAAGGCGACGAGCGAAGCGAAGGGCGAGGTGGCGCGCCCTGCGACCCGGATCGTGCGGTGCAGCAGGAAGGTGAACAGCGCCAGCGCGACGAGCACGCCGAGGAAGCCCAACTCCTCCGCCACCACCGGGAAGATGAAGTCGGTCTCCTGTTCGGGGAGGAAGGCCAAACGCTTCTGGGACCCCAGCGTGAATCCTTTCCCGAAGAATCCCCCTGAACCGATGGCGACCTGTGATTGGATCACATGGTAGCCCGAGGCGCGCGGATCGGCGGAGGGATCGAGGAAGACGAGGATCCGCCGTTGCTGATAGGGATCGAGGCGTCCCCAGAGCAAGGGCGCGAGCACGCCCATCACGAGATTCGCGACCACGAGCCCGACCCCCTCCCAGCGCGGTGGTCGCACCCACGCGAGCATCGCGAGGAGGAGGAGGAACCATCCTCCCCAGATCCCCGTGCTGAAGGCGAGGATGAGACTGAGCGCCGGACTCGCAGCCATCACGAGCAACGGCCACGAAGCGCCAGCCCAGAAGAGCATCGCGAAGTAGATGCCGACGAAGACGATCCCCGTCCCGAGGTCGGGCTGCGCCATGATCAGGAGCCAAGGCACCCCGACGACGAGCGCCGACGGTACCAACTCGCGGAGCGACGACGGCGCGGCGCGCGATGCCGAGAGCACACGAGCGAGCATCAGGACGACGGCGATCTTCGCGAGCTCCGAGGGCTGACCGAGCCGTACGCCACCGATGGCGAGCCAGCTCTTGGTGCTGGCGGCGGTCCCCGCCCCCTGCCCGACCACGAGAAGCGCGGCGAGCACGACGAGCGAGACCACGTAGATGGGCACGGTCACGGCATCGACGAGCCGGACCGAGAGCCGCGAGACGCCATAGCCGAAGACGAGGCCGACGATCACCCAGAGCAGCTGGGTGCGCCAGAGCCCGACGACGAAGGTCGGCACGTCCGTCTGCCCAGCGGAGTAGACCATCGCCACACCGAACACCGTGAGGAGGGCCGCCGTCACGGTGAGTGGCCAATCGGCCGGGAGTCGCATGCCGCGCCTCATTCGCCCGCCATCTCCGGCATCGCGACGACCGCTCCCTTGAGGTAATGCTCCATGATGCGCGTGGCGATCCGCGCCGCACGCGACCCATGCCCGCCGAACTCGAGCATCACCGCGACCACGAGTTGCGGCGCCTCGGCCGGCGCATAGCCGACGAACCACGCATGGTACTGCTCCCTCGACTGCGCGTTCTGCGCCGTCCCCGTCTTCCCCGCGACGGTGATCCCCTGGATCCGTGAGGCCGCGGCGGTTCCCGTCCCGACGACGCTCGTCAGCGCGGTCTGCAGTGCCCGCATCTGGCGCGGCTCGAGCGAGAAGAGGCGCTCCCGCTCCGGGGAGCGTCGCACCACCTCGGGCCGCGCCGCCATCCCATCGGTGGCGAGCGCCGTGTAGAACCGTGCCATGCTCACCACCGTCTGCGAGTTCTCCCCCTGCCCGATCGAGAGATTGAGCGTGACGGCATTGGTCCATCCCTGGGGGCCGAACCGCTTGTCGTAGTACGCCCTCGCGGGATCGGTCGGGAAGAGCGGCCGCGACTCCGCCGGGAGGTCGATCCCACTCCTTGTCCGCGACCCGAGCGCGAGCCCCCCGGTGATGAGACGCTGCAACCCGATCTTGAGTCCGAGTTGATAGAAGTAGGTGTCACAGGAATGTTCGATCGCCTGCGCCAGCGTCGGGTTCCCATGCCCCTTGGGATCCCAGCAGCCGAAGAAGCGGGTGCCGAACTGATAGCCGCCGCGACACGCCACCGGCATGCGATCGTCGATGTCGACGAGCCCCTGCTCCATCGCGATGATCGCGGTCGCCAACTTCCAGATCGATCCCGGTGGGTAGGTCCCCTTGATCGCCTTGTTATACAGCGGACGCCTCGGGTCGGACTGCAAGAGCTCCCAGTAGCTCTTGGGGATCCCGCCGGTGAACCGATTGGGATCGAAGGTGGGGGCGGAATGCAGGGCAAGGACCGCCCCCGTCGTCGGCTCCATCACCACCACCCCCCCGATCAGTGAGTCGCCGAAGATGCTCGCGACGAATCGCTGCAGGTCGAGGTCGATGTTGGTCCGTAGCGGCTCCGGCGACGATGGGAGCTGATCGGTGCGTGCCACGGGCCGTACGATCCGGCCCCGCGCATCGACTTCAATGAACCGCGTCCCCTCGCGCCCACGCAACTGAGACTCATACTGCCGTTCGATCCCATCCTTGCCGATCAGCTGCCCCGGCTTGTAGTCCACGAAGGTCGAATCAGCGAGCTCCCGATCGTTCACCTCGCCGGTGTACCCCACGAGGGCCGACACCACGGGGCCGTCCGGATAGAACCGTTTCGGTGCCGACTGCACGATCAGCTCCGGGAACGCCACCCGACGTTCCTCGAGCATCGCTACGAGCGCCGGTGGCGCGTCGGTGAAGAGCACCGTCGGCCGCGAGGGGTCGGTTCGATAGCGACGGATCGCCGACCCTACCTGCTCCGGCGTGACGGGTGACAAGGTCCCGATCCGTTCCATCAATTCGCGGATCACCCGCTCACTCCGCGCCAGCACGGAGATGGAATACCCGGGGACATTCTCCGCGATGATCTCGCCGCGCCGATCGTAGATCACCGCGCGCGCGGCCGGCAACGGGATCTGCCGGAGCCGGTTGTCTTCGGCGGCGAGGGCGAAGCGCGCATGCTGCACGATCTGCGCGCGAAAGAACGCCAGCACGAGCACCAGGACCACGCCTTGGATGACCAGCATCGCGATCCGCGCGCGCCGCTGCACCTCGTTCGGATGGAAGTTCATCGCCGCCTCGGCCCAGGAGCCTCCGTGCGCGCGAGCCCCAACAGCCCCGCACCCACCATCGCGGTCAGCGCGGCGGAGAGCGGCGACCAGAGCCCTACCTGCACGGCGAACCCGACGCCGCGGAGCCGCCCCTCCGCCACCACCACCGCCACATCCGAGAGGAACTTGCCCAGTCCGATGATCACCGTCCCCAGCAGCACCGAGGCGCCGAAGAACCCCGCACGGAAGCGCGCCGCGGCATACCCGACGAGCGTGAGCACGAGCGCCCCCGCCCCGAACGCCGCCGGCACCATCGCATCCATCACCATGCCCAGCACGAACCCGACGAGCGCCGCGATCCCCGGCCGCGATCGAAGGGCGACCAACACCAAGGCGATCACCTGCCAATCCACCTCGATCCGCCACCCCAGGAGGGGACGCACCGTATGATGGAGGAGGAGCAAGAGCGCGATCCCGAGCGCGAAGGTGAGCCGGCTCGGGATCGTCATGGGGCCGGCCAGAGGCTGTCGACACCCGCGGCAACGCGCGGGATCGTGAGGATCATGACCGCGGAAAGGTCCGCGGGGCGCACCGCCGGTTGGACGAGATAGGTGCGCGACCATGCACTCCCCTGGTCCACCTCACCCACCACCCGACCGATGGGGATGCCCGCCGGGAAGACCCCACCGACCCCGGAACTCACGATCTCGGTGCCGACCGCGAGGGAGTCGCGGAACGGCACCCCTCGCCACTCGAGCAAGAAGGCATCGGAGCCATCCTCGGGGTGCGCGGTCACGATCCCGAAGCCCACCCCCGCGCGGCTCGTGGCGCTCACACGTAGGTCCGGATGCGGCCAGACGATCGCGAGACTCGTCATCTCCTCGACCGCCGCGACGAGACCGACCACCCCAGACGCGGCGACCACCGGACTGAGGGTCGTGATGCCTTGGCGCGAACCCGCCGAGAGGACGACCGTGTGCGCATCCCCCATCGCCCGACTCGGCACCGCCTCGGCCGGGACGAACCCCCACTGGAGCGCGGCGCCAAGTCCGAGCAGGGCGCGCAATTGCGCATTCTCCGCTTGGACGGCGGGGAGGGTCTGCGCCTGGCGGATCGTGCTGTCCGCGAGGCGGATCAGGCTGTCGTAACTCGTGACGGCGCGTTGCACGAGTCGCGTCCGGACCTGGAGCGCGGCAAGGGGCGCGATGACGATCTCACGGACCGCGCTCGCGGCGCGCTCCTGGCGCGCGGGCGAGAGCATGAGCAGGATGACCGACGCGACGACGCACGCCCAGACGAGCAGGCGATCGGTCCGCGTCTCCTCACCGGCGCCGCGCATCTCGGGCGCCTAGGTCAGGTGGTGAGCACCGACCAGTACTTCTCCTCGTCATCGAGGATACGACCGGTCCCACGCACCACGCAGGTGAGCGGATCCTCGTCCACATGGATCGGCAGCCCCGTCTCCTGCGTCAGCAGCACATCGAGGCCACGGATCAGCGCGCCCCCACCGGTCATCACGATGCCACGGTCGACGATGTCAGAGGCAAGCTCCGGCGGCGTGATCTCGAGCGCACGTCGCACCGCATTCACGATCTGCTGGATCGGCTCTTGGACCGCCTCGCGGATCTCCACCGAGTGCACGCGCACCGTCTTCGGGATCCCCGAGACGAGGTCGCGCCCCTTCACCTCCATCTCGCGCTCCTCGCCGAGGGGCGCCGCCGACCCGATCTGGATCTTGATCTGCTCCGCCGTCGGCTCGCCGATCAGCAGATTGTACTGCTTGCGCATGAACTGCACGATGCTCGTGTCGAGCTCGTCGCCGCCCACACGGATCGACGTGTCGGAGACCATGCCCGAGAGCGCGATGACCGCGATCTCCGTCGTCCCGCCGCCGATATCGATCACCATGTTCCCCGTCGGTGTCTCCACCGGGAGTCCCACACCGATCGCCGCGGCCATCGGCTCGGCGACCATGAAGACCTCCTTGGCGCCCGCGCCGAGCGCAGAGTCACGCACCGCGCGACGCTCCACCTCGGTGATCCCCGACGGGACGCAGACGATCACACGGGGCTTCACGCGGAACGGATGGTTCTTGATGATCAACTCGAGGAAGAAGCGCAGCATCTTCTCGGTGATCTCGAAGTCGGCGATCACGCCGTCCTTCATCGGCCGCACGGCGAGCACCCCTTCCGGGGTGCGTCCCAACATCCGCTTCGCCTCGAGCCCGACGCCCTTGATCTTCTTCGTCTCGCGATCGATCGCGACGACCGACGGCTCGTTGAGCACGATCCCCTCGCCTTTCACGAAGACGAGGGTGTTCGCGGTACCGAGATCCACGGCAATCGAATTCGCCGTGAGGAGCCCAGCGGGATTGAAGGAGGGCCAACGCATGATGGGGGTCTGACGCCGGCACGAGGCCGGGAGGGAGCGTCCGGGACGAATTGAGGAACCGGAAACTTATCCCCGAAAACCCTGATGCGACAACCGCTTACGTCGGCGGGACACGGTCTGACCCGACGGGCGGTTCGAACCGGACCGGGTACTGCACCAGCTGCGCCACCGCGACCCCCGCCTTCCGGGCCGGGATGAATCGCCGGTCGGCCAGACTCCGCCGGACTGCCTCAATCAGCAGGGGGTGGGTCGCCGACACCACCCCGAAGGTGTCCATCCGGATCTCCCCCGCGGCATCGACCACGAATTCGACCTCCACGTCCCCCGGCATCCCGGCGTCGAAGAGCGAGTCGGGGTAGAGCGGGGTCACCGCCGTCCCCTCGATGGCGCGTGCTGGCTCATCCACGGCATCGGCGGTCCACACCGTCGCCTCCGCGACCAACCGCGCGAGGACCTCCGCGGGGGTGGGATCCCCGCGCCGTGGACGTCGAGCCTGCGCCTCCCCTTCGCGCGACCAGAGCACGATCGCGCCCCCGCTCGACGTCATCATCCGACCCCCGGTGAACTGCGGCGGCACCGTCGCCGCCCCCGCGTAGATCTCGATCCCGGCGAAGCTCCGGAGGTCGAAGGCATCGAGGTCCAGCTCCGCCGCCGTCATCGGGTTCCCGTCGAGCCAGACCAGGGGGGCCACATTCGAGCCACGGATTCGATACGCGACCCGTCCCCCTCGGAGAGGGACGACCTGCACCCCCGGGACCCCGCGAATCAGGTCGGAGGGGCGCCGGAGTCCGCGGCGCTCGATCTCCTCGGCGGTGAAGAAGCGCCCCATCCCCTGCGCCCGGCGCTGGTAGAACCCCGCGAGGGGCCCGCGCACCTCGCGGCGCCCCGTCACGGTCATCGCGGGCAACGGGAGGGCGAGGCGCCGCAGCGTGCGCTCCGTCGACGTCCCCGGTGGGAGATCGAGCAGGCGCACGGTATCGGGGCGGAACCCCAATCGGCGGAAGACCACGGCGCGGGCGGCACCAAGCGAGGCCTCGGTGAGACGGAACCGCCCCGCAAGATCGGTCTCCGTGAGCGGCGCGCCACGCGGCAACGCGATACCGGTCTCGAGCATCACCTCGACCGGATCGATCCGCACCCCCGCGAGCGCGCGCCCGAGCTCATCGCGCACCACCCCACTCCGCACGCCGGCCTGGGCCGAAAGCACACCGGCGGCCGAGGTGCTCAGCACCCCGACCGCCAGGAGGACCCGCCAGGCGGCGACGCGCACGGCTATTTGACGAACTGCTCCGGCGCGTGGTACTCCATCCCGAAGGCCTCGGCGACGCCCTGATAGGTCACCTTGCCGTCGACCACGTTGAGCCCCTTGAGGAGCGCCCCGTCCTCACGCAGCGCCTGCTTCCACCCCTTGTTCGCGAGCTTGAGCGCGTAGGGGAGCGTGGCGTTGGTGAGCGCGAGTGTCGAGGTGCGCGGCACCCCACCCGGCATGTTCGCCACGCCGTAGTGGATGATCCCGTCCACCGTGTAGACCGGGTTCTCGTGCGTGGTCGCCTTGATCGTCTCGACGCACCCGCCCTGGTCGATCGCCACGTCGACGATCACCGCGCCGGGCCGCATCAGCTTGAGGTCCTCGCGCCGGATGAGCTTCGGCGCCTTGGCGCCCGGCAGGAGGACGCCGCCGACCACCAGGTCCGCCGTGCTGATCTGCTCGAGGACGTTCTGCCGATTGGAGAAGATCATCTGCACGTTCGCCGGCATCACGTCGCTGAGATAGCGGAGCCGCGGGAGCGAGGTGTCCATGATCGTCACCTTCGCGCCGAACCCGGCCGCCATCTTCGCCGCGTTCACCCCGACCACACCGCCACCGAGGATCACGACCTTGGCCGGCGGCACACCCGGGACGCCGCCCAGGAGCACGCCACGCCCGCCGTAGAGCTTCTCGAGGTACTTGGCCCCCTCCTGCACCGCCATGCGTCCCGCGACCTCCGACATCGGGGTCAGGAGCGGGAGCTCGCGCGTCGAGAGCTCGACCGTCTCATACGCGATGCAGGTCGCGCCCGAATCGAGGTGCGCCCGCGTCAGCTTCTCGTCCGCGGCAAAGTGGAAGTAGGTGAAGATCGTCTGCCCCTTTCGCATCCGCGGCCACTCGACCGCGATCGGCTCCTTCACCTTCACGATCATCTCCGCCTCCTTCCAGACCGCGTCCGCGGTGGGGAGGATCTTGGCGCCGACCGCCACGTACTGGTCGTCACCGAAGCCGGAGCCGTCGCCAGCCCCCTGCTCCACGTAGACGGTGTGGCCGGCGGCGACGAGCGCCTCGGCGCCAGCGGGGACCATCGAGACACGATTCTCGTTGGTCTTGATCTCCTTCGGGATGCCGATCTTCATGGGTCCGATGAATGGCTTAGGTGGGTCCTAACCGCAGGATCGTCTGCCGAGCTGCGCCGTAGAAGTCTCGGCAAACGGCGGCCACTTCTCCAGAGGTCACGGCATCGACGCGCGCCAAGACCTCGTCCAAGGGGCGGTACGGTTCGTTATAGAGCGACACGGCGGCGGCCCGATACATCCGCGCCGAGACACTCTCCATCGAGAGGGTGATCTGCCCCTTGAGCTGCTGCTTCCCCATCGTGAGCTCGTCGTCGGGGATCCCCTCTTGCATCAGGGCGTCGAGCTCCGCGCGCACCACCGCGGCCGCCTCGTCCGCCCGCTCCGGCGCGCACCCAAGGTAGATCCCCTGCACCCCGCTCCCGGCCAGGAAGTGCTGATACGAGTGCACCGAGTAGGCGAGCCCGAGCTCCTCACGCACGCGCTGGAAGAGCCGCGAGCTCATCCCGCCGCCGAAGAGCGTGTTCACGAGCATCAGCGGGTAGCGCCGCGGGTCGCCGTGCGGGACGATCGGGTTCCCGAAGACGAGATGGAGCTGCTGCGTGTCGCGCTCCACGGCATGCTCACCTGGCGCCACCGGGCGCGCGGGGGGCACCGGGACCTTCATCGCCGTGCCACCGGGAAGCTCGCCCCACCCGGCCGCGAGCAGGACGTCGATCAACTGCTCGTGCGAGCAACTCCCCGCCGCTGCGACGACCACGTTGCTCGCCCGATACGCGTGGTCATGCAGCGACCGCAGGTCGGCGAGCTCGAGCGCGCCGACCGACTCCTCCGTCCCGAGGATCGAATAGCCGAGGGGATGCTCGCCCCAGAGCAGCTCATTGTGCAGCTCGAAGACCATGTCATCCGGCGTGTCCTGCACCATCGCGATCTCCTCGAGCACCACGCCCCGCTCGAGGTCGAGATCGCTCTGGCGGAGCGCCGAGCGGAAGATCAGGTCGAGGAGGACATCCGCCGCCTGCGGGAGATGCTCGTCGAGCACCCGCGCCTGGTACGAGGTGTGCTCGCGCCCGGTGTAGGCGTCGAGCGACCCACCGAGCGACTCGAGCGACAGCGCGATCTCGCGCGCCGACCGCGTCTCCGTCCCCTTGAAGACGAGATGCTCCAGGAGGTGCGAGACCCCCATGAGCTCACGCGGTTCGTGGATCGAGGCCGAGCGGACCCAGGCCCCCAAAGCGACCGACCGCACTCCCGGCATCTGCTCCGAGAGTACGGTCAGTCCATTCGGCAGGACGGTCCGCTGAACGCCGCGTTCAGCGGCGTCGGTCGCGGACGTCGGGGTCACTCGCGGGAACGGCCTCCGCGGCCACCACGGGGACGATCCCCGCGAGGACGGCGCTCGCCCCCTTCGCTCCCCTCGCCACTCCCCGACTCGTTCGGGGCGGCGGCCGGCGCCTCGGCGCCGCCCTCCGGCTTCGGCAGGAGCGCCTTCATCGAGAGACGCAGGCGGCCACGCTCGTCGCGCTCGACGAGCTTCACCGTCACCTGCTCCCCCTTCTTCACCACATCCTCGGGCTTCTCGACGCGCGTGTGGCGCATCTCGGAGACGTGGAGGAGGGCCTCGGTGCCCGGCATGATCTCGATGAAGGCGCCGAACGCCGTCACCGACTTCACCGTGCCCGTGTAGGTCTCGCCCACCACCGGCTCCGCGGTGATCGCCTGCACCATTTGGCGGGCACGCTCCATCGCCTCGCCACCGACCGCGGCGATCGTGACGAGCCCCGAATCGTCGACGCTGAGCTCGGCGCCGGTCTCGTCCTGGATGCCACGGATCGTCTTCCCCTTCGGCCCGATGAGATCGCCGATCTTCTCGGGGTTGATCATCATCGTGACGATGCGCGGAGCGTACGGCGAGAGGTCCGGGCGCGCCGCGGGGAGCGCCTTCTTCATCTCACCGAGAATGTGCAACCGGCCCTCACGCGCCTGCGCGAGCGCCTCGGTCATGATCTTGAGGTCGAGCCCCTGGATCTTGATGTCCATCTGGATCGACGTGATCCCCTGCTCCGTCCCGGCGACCTTGAAGTCCATGTCGCCGAGGTGATCCTCGGTGCCGAGTATGTCGGTGAGGATCGCGTACTTCTTCCCTTCCTTGATGAGCCCCATCGCCACGCCGGCGACCGGCGCCTTGAGCGGGATGCCGGCATCGAAGCAGGCGAGCGAGCCGCCGCAGATCGACGCCATCGAGGAGGAGCCGTTCGACTCGAGGATCTCGGAGACGATGCGGATCGTGTAGGGGAACTCCTCGAACGCCGGGAGGACCGCCTGGATCGCGCGCTCGGCGAGCGCCCCGTGCCCGATCTCACGACGGCCGGTGCCGCGCATCGGCTTGGCCTCGCCCGTGGAGAACGGCGGGAAGTTGTAGTGCAACATGAACGACTTGGTGGTCTCCTTCGCGTCGTCGATGTTGTCCATGCGCTGCACGTCGTTCGCGGTGCCGAGCGTAGCGACCACGAGGGCCTGCGTCTGCCCGCGGGTGAAGAGCGCGGAGCCATGGGCGCGTGGGAGGAGCGACGAATCGATCGAGATGTTACGCACGACGTCCGGCTTGCGGCCGTCGACGCGGAGGCCGGTGTCGAGCACCTGCGCGCGGAGCGCGTTGTACTCGATGTCGCCGACGATGTGGCCGACGAGCCCCACATGCGCCGGGTCGAGGACGGTCGCCATCTCCGACTTGACCTCCTCCTTCACCTTCTCGACCGCCTGGATGCGGGTCGCCTTGTCCTTCTGGTTGATCGCGGCCTCGATGCGCTTCTCGGCGGCCTTCGTCACGGTCTTCTTGACGTCCTCGGGGATCTCGGTCCCGGTCCACGCCATCTTCTCGGGGCGATCGACCTTCTTGAGGAGCTCTTCCTGCATCGTGACGAGCTCACCGATCCCCTTCTGCGCGACCTTGAGCGCCTCGACGATCTCCGCCTCGGAGACCTCGAGCGCGCCGCCCTCGACCATCATGATCGAGTCGGCCGAGCCGGCGACGATCATGTCCATGTCAGAGAACTCGAGCGCCTGGAAGGTGGGGTTGAGCACCCACTTCCCCTCGACGCGACCGACGCGCACACCGGCGATCGGGCCCGCCCACGGGATCTTGCTCGCGCTCAGCGCGAACGAGGTCGCGATGAGCCCGGGCACGTCGTGGTCATTCTCCTGGTCGGCGGAGAGCACGTAGATGACGACCTGCACCTCATTCTGGAATCCCTCGGGGAAGAGGGGCCGGATGGAGCGGTCGATGATGCGGCAGGAGAGGATCTCCTCGTCGCGGGGGCGTCCCTCGCGCTTGATGAAGCCACCGGGGATCTTCCCCGAGGCGTACATCTTCTCCTTGTACTCCACCGTGAGGGGGAAGAACGGGAGGGGGCTCTTCTTGTCGCTGACGGTGACCGCCGCGAGGAGGACGGTCTCACCGTAGGTGATGAGCGCGGAGCCGGCGGCCTGCTTGGCCATCCGCCCGGTCTCGATGATCAGGGGGCGGCCGGCGAAGGTCCGCTCGATACGTTGCATCATGTGGGTTTGATCCTGACGATTGCACGAAGCGCGCGATCCGCAGCAGTGCGGTCGCGCGCTCGTGACGTGGGGCGCTTAGTAGCGGAGGCCGAGATCGGCGATGATCTTGCGATAGGCGTCGACGTCGGTCCGCTTGAGATAGTCAAGGTGACGACGCCGCTTGCCGACCATCTTGAGGAGCCCACGGCGGCCGTGGTGATCCTTCTTGTGCTGGCGGAAGTGCTCGGTCAGGTAGTTGATCCGGTCCGTGAGGACCGCGATCTGGACCTGGGAGGACCCGGTGTCGGTCCCATGCTTCTGGTGCGAGCTCATCGCCGCCGTCTTGTCGAACGCCATCCGATCTGTCCTTGCCTGCGCTGCGCAGTGCTGTGAATGCCTAATCGTTGGTAGCACACAAAGTTACGTCGCTCGAACCCACCCTGTAAAGGGGGGCCGAATGCCGGCCGAGCCCTCCGGCCGACCCTGCCGGCGTCACCCCCCGAACCACCCCAGGACGAGCCGCTTCAGGTCGTTGAAGGTGACCGTCAGGAAGAGCGCCGCGATCACCGCGAACCCGATGCGCGCGTACCACTCCTTCACCATCCGCGGGAAGGGACGGCGCCACGCCGCCTCCGCCACCTGCAGCACCACCTGCCCCCCGTCCAGCAACGGGATCGGGAGGAGGTTCAGCACCGCCAGATTGATGCTGAGGAAGGCGATCAGCGACCAGAGGTTCTCCATCCCGTTCTGCGCCGCCGCCACACTCGAGCGGGCGATCTCCACCGGCCCCCCGAGCTGCGAGACCGAGACCTCCCCGGTGAGCAGGTTGCCAAGCACCCCGATGACGTTCCCCGCAATCGCCCAGGTCGCCCGCCACCCCTCCCGCGCCGCCTCGCCGAGCCCGACCGACTCCCGGATCACATCCTGCTTGACCCCGACCCCGATCCGGCCGACCACCACCCGTGCGCCTTCGGCCGTGGTCGTCTCCTGCGCTTCAGGGACGACGGTGACGCGCACCGTGTCGGCCCCGCGCAGCAGCTCGAGCGCCACCGACGTCCCAGGCGCCGCGGAGATCTTCGAGAGCACCTCTTCCCAGCGCGTGACGGCGGTGCCGTCGATCGTCACCACGCGATCCCCGGACTGGATCCCCGCGACCTCCGCCGGACGCCCCGCCACGATCGAATCGACCACCGGCGGGACATACCCGGTGCCGTACCAGGCGAAGACCCCGGTCGAGACCACCACCGCGAGGATGATGTTCATCGTCACCCCCGCGAGGAGGATCACGAGACGCTGCACGAGCGTCTTCGACTCGAACCACCGGTCCGCCGGGATCGGATGCGGTCCGTGCGGGATCATCGAGTGCTCGTCCCAATGCCGCGACTTCTCGGCCTCCGGCGCCTCGCCCCCACCCTCGAGGACCTGCGCCGTCTCGTCTTCCTTGGACGCCATCCGCACATAGCCCCCGATCGGGAGCCAGGAGAGCGCATACTCCGTCTCCCCGCGGCGGCGACTCCAGAGCGGTGCGCCCCATCCCAGTGAGAAACGCGGCGCATAGACCCCCGCCCACTTGGCGGCGAGGAAGTGCCCGAGCTCGTGCACGAAGATCACGAGCCCCAAGACCAACAATGGTGCGAGCCAGCTGAGCATCACCGGAACTCCTGCACGAGGGAGCGCGCCGCCGCATCGGCGGCGAGCAACGCGGGAAGATCGTCACCGGGGCGGTCGCCGAGCGCCGAGAGCGCGTGTTCGATCGCCGCCGGGATCCGCGCGAAAGGGAGCGAGCCGTCGAGCACGCGGGCCACCGCGACCTCATTCGCCGCGTTGAAGACCGCAGGCGCCGCCCCACCTCGCCGCCCGGCCGCGATCCCCAAGCCGAGGGTCGGGAAGGCATCGTGCCGCACTGCCTCGAAGGTCAGTGGACTCGACGCCACCGGATCGAAGCGTGGTACCCCGCCGTCGGGGATCCGATCCGGATAGCCGAGGGCGTAGAGCACCGGGAGCTCCATCGAGGGCACCCCCATCTGCGCAAGCACGCTCCCGTCCTCGAACTCGAGCATCGAGTGCACGATACTCTGTGGATGCACCACGACCTCGATCCGATCGTACGGGATCCCGAAGAGCACATGCGCCTCGATCACCTCGAGCGCCTTGTTCGCGAGCGAGGCGCTGTCGATGGTGATCTTCCGCCCCATCGCCCAGGTGGGGTGATTGAGCGCGTCGGTGAGATTGGCACCCTCGATCTGCTCGCGCGACCAGGTGCGGAAGGGGCCACCCGACGCAGTGATGATCATCCGCGAGACGCCGCGCAGCGGGAGGAGTCCCTCACCGGCGTCGGTCCCGCGCGGCACCGCTGCCACGCGCCCCGCCGCGCACTGCAGTAGCGCCGAGTGCTCGGAGTCCACAGGGATCACCTCACCCGTGCCCTCCCGCACCGCACGCGCCACGAGCGCGCCGCCGACCACGAGCGACTCCTTGTTCGCGAGCGCGACGCGCTTCCCCGCCCGGAGCGCCGCGAGGGTCGCTTCGAGCCCCGCCGCGCCGACCACCGCATTCACGACCACATCGACGTCGGGGTACTGTGCGGCCTCCACGAGGCACGACGTCCCGCGCCCCCATCCCGCCGGGAGCGCCGCGCCCCCGTCCTGAACGAGTCCGACGTACGTCGGCATCCAGCGCGCCGCAGCGGTCGCGAGCCCGTCGCGATTCCCATTCGCGGTCAACGCCACGAAGTGGAAGCGCTCCGGATGACGCGCGACCACGCGCTGCGCCGTCTCACCGATCGATCCGGTGGCGCCGAGCAGCGCCACACCGGTCCGACGACTCACCGCCCCACCTTGAGGAGCGCCTCGAGGAGCACGTACCCGACAGGGAGCGTGAAGAGCAGCGAGTCGGTGCGATCGAGCACCCCGCCGTGGCCGGGGATCAGGGTGGAGCTGTCCTTCACCCCCGCCTGCCGCTTGAGCAGGCTCTCGACCAGATCCCCGATCTGCGCAACGACGCCGATCACCACGCCGAGGATGATGATCCCCGTGAGCGTGAGGCCGAGGCGCGCATAGGGCTGCAGCAGGAACGTCACATAGGCCCAGGTGCCGATCACGCTCAGCACGAGCCCACCGATCGCACCCGCCCAGGTCTTCCCGGGGCTCACCGAGGGCATGAGCTTGCGTATCCCGAACGCCTTCCCGACGAAGAAGGCCCCCGAGTCGGTGATCCAGGTGAGGACCATCGGGAGGAAGAGTAACAACGATCCGGCGAGCGCACCGATCGCGAAGCGATGATATCGGAGCGCATAGGCGAAGGTGAGCATTCCGCCGGCGTACCAGATGCCGAAGACCGTCGTCGCGACCGATTCGATCGGGTGCCCCGTCACCCCGCGTCGCCAGAGTGCCACGGAGAGCAACACCGGCACCACCAACGCGACCGCCGGGAGCGGCGGCACCGCATAGCCGAGCCGCGCCGCATGGGCCACGAGTGGGAGCGAGGCCGCGAGTGCGATCAACCATCCCATCAGCGGCTGCGCCCCTGCTCCCTGCGCGAGGCGCCCATACTCCCACGCCGCCAGCGCCGACGCGATGGCGAGCAGCGCCGCCAACGGCGCATCGCCCACCCAGACGATCCCCACGAGCACCGGGATCGCCACGACGGCGAAGAGGATCCGCTTGGTCAGCTCAGACATGCGAGCCCCGCCCTTGTGCGCTCAGACCGAGACGCGACCGAAGCGACGGTCCCGCGTCTGATAGTCGAGGATCGCCTCGCACAGATTCGCCCGCGTGAAGTCGGGCCAGAGCACCGGCGAGATATGCAACTCGGTATACGCGAGCTGCCAAAGGAGGAAGTTCGAGATGCGCCGCTCCCCCGAGGTGCGGATCAGGAGATCGGGATCCGGTCCCCCCGCGGTGAAGAGCCGGCTGCTGATCGCCGCCTCGTCCACCTGATTCGGACGCAACGTCCCCGCCGCGACCTCCTCCGCGATCCGCCGCGCCGCGCGCACGATCTCCGCCCGTGAGCCGTACGAGATGAAGAGGTTAAGCACCAGGGTCGAGTTCTTCGCCGTCTGCGCCATCACGCGGTCCACCGCGGCCCGCGCCTGTGGTGCCAAACGATCGAGATCACCGAGCATCTGGACGCGCACCCCCTGCGCCTCGAGCTCATCGGCCTCACGCTGGATGTACTCCTCGAGCAGCGACATCAGCGCGCCGATCTCCGTCGCGGGGCGCTGCCAGTTCTCCTGCGAGAAGGCGAAGAGCGAGAGGACCTCGACCCCGGCCTCGATCGCCCCCTCCACCACCTCGCGGACCGCCTTCATCCCCTGCCGGTGCCCCATCGGCCGCGGCAACATGCGCTCCCGTGCCCACCGCCCATTGCCATCCATGATGATGGCGATGTGCTTGGGCAGCGGCCCGTGGCCGCGGATCTGGGAGAGGAGGACCGGGGCGGTCATGTGAGGAGGAGGCTCAGACCTCCAACAACTCCGCTTCCTTCGCCTTCATCGCGGCATCGATCTTCGCGATCTCCTCGTCGTGCACCTTCTGGAGCTCCTTCTCGGCGTGCTTCACCTCGTCCTCCGACACACCGGAGAGCTTCTTGAGCGCATCGCGCGCATGGGTCCGGGCATGGCGCACTGCGATGCGGCCATCCTCGGCGTACCCATGCACCTGCTTCGCGAGCTCCTTGCGACGCTGTTCGTTCATCGCCGGGAGCGGGACGCGGATGATCGCCCCCTGGATCGCCGGATCGAGCCCGAGGCTCGACTCACGGATCGCTTTCTCGATCGCCTTCGCCTGCCCCTTGTCGTACGGGGTGACGGCGAGGAGCCGCGGCTCCGGGGCCGAGACGTTGGCGCACTGGTTCATCGGCATGTACTGGCCGTACATCTCGACCTTGACCGAGTCGAGCATGGTGGGCGAGGCCTTGCCGGAGCGGACCGAGGCGAACTCGCGGCGCGCGGCCTCGACGCCCTTGTCCATCGCGGCGCGTGCGTCCTTCAGGATGGCTTGGATGGTCATGATGGGAACCTCAGGTCAGGAGACGAGGGTGCCGACCGCTTCGCCCCGCAGTGCCTGCGCGACGATGCCCGGCGTGTGGATGTTGAGCACGATCAAGGGGAGCGCATTCTCCTTGCAGAGCGTGATGGCGGTCTGATCCATCACCTTGAGCTCCTGCTGCATGACGTCCTTGTACGAGATGCGATCAAACTTCGTCGCCGTCGGATCCTGCTTGGGATCGGCGGAGTAGACGCCGTCGACGCTCGTCGCCTTGATGATGAGATTGGCCCTCATCTGGATGGCGCGGAGCACCGCGGCCGTGTCGGTCGAGAAGTACGGATTCCCCGTCCCCGCCGCGAAGATCACGCAGCGCCCCTTCTCGAGGTGCCGCTGCGCGCGCCGCCGGATGTACGGCTCGGCGATCGTCTCCATCCGGATCGCCGTCATCACGCGAGTGTCGAGCCCTTCGCGCTCCAGCACATCCTGGAACGCGAGGGCGTTGATCACCGTGCCGAGCATCCCCATGTAGTCGGCGGAGACGCGATCCATCCCCATCTTCGAGATCTGTGAGCCGCGGACGATGTTCCCGCCGCCGATCACGAGCCCAACCTGCGCCCCGAGGTCGCTGATCGCCTTCACCTGCCGGGCGAACTCCCGGATGCTGTCGAAGTCGAATCCGAATCCCTTCGCTCCGGCGAGGGCCTCACCGGAGAGCTTGAGCAGGACCCGCGGATAGGCGAGCGCGGTCACGGGGCGCCGGACCTCAGGACTCGCCCATCTTGAAGCGGACGAACCGCTTCACGGCGAGGGGGGCGCCAGCGGCCTTCGAGGTCGCGGCGACGAGGTCCTTGATGGTCTGCTTGTCGTCGCGGACCCAGGGCTGCCCGAGGAGGGTGATCTCCCCGAGGAGCTTGGCGATGCGGCCCTCGACCATCTTCTCGGCGATCGCCTGCGGCTTCCCGCTCTCGACCGCCTGCGCGACGAAGATCTCACGCTCGCGCGCGATGAAGGCCGGGTCGACCCCGTCCTGATCCACCGCGACGGCGACGCTCGGCACGCCAGCGGCCACATGCTCCGCGATGTGCTTCCCGAGCTCGGCCGCCTCGGCCCCGCTCCCACCGGTGATCTCGGCGATCACACCGGCCTTGCCGTTGAAGTGGAGGTAGCTCCCCACGATCCCGGTGGTGCTGATGCGCGCCACGCGACGGAGCTCGACCTTCTCCCCCGTCTTCGCCGAGGCGGCCTTCACGACCTCACCCACGGTGCGCTTCGCATCGAAGGCCCACGGCGTGTTGAGGTAGTCGCCTTCGGCGCCCACGGTCACGAGCCCGTCGACCTTCGCGTCCTGCGCCACATGCTGCGCGACCTGCTTGGAGAGCGCGACGAACTCGTCGTTGCGGCCGACGAAGTCAGTCTCGCAGTTGAGCTCGATCATCCCCGCGGTCTTCCCGTCGGCGCTGAGCTCGATCACGATCTGCCCTTCCGAGGCGGCGCGGTCCGCGCGTTTCTCGGCCTTCGCGATCCCCTTCTTGCGCAGGAGGTCGACGGCGGCGTCCATGTTCCCAGCGCTCTCCTCGAGCGCCTTCTTGCAATCCATCATCCCGGCACCCGTGCGGGCGCGGAGCTCAGCGACATCCTTCGCGGTGATGCTCATCTCTTGAATTCTCGGAAAAGTGCGTCTGGTGTGGAAGCGCCGCCGGGAGGCTTAGACCCCGCCGGCGGCGCTCGGAAAGATACGCCGGGGAGCCTCCCCGGCACGAGCGACTCGCCTTACTCGGCGCTCTCGGTCGGAGCCTCGTCGCCCTCGGCCGCGCCACCCTTCAAGCGGGCGGCGATCGCCTCGGGGTTCGCGCGCCGACGGCGCGGACGAGCCCCACCGCGCGGCCGACGGCCGTCCCCGCTCTCGCGCTCGGTCCCGCGCTCCGACGACCAGGTGGTCATCTCGGCCGGCTCCTCGGCGTCGGGACGCAGCGGCGCCTCGCGACGGGCCTCGGCGATCGTGTCGGCGATGGCGCCGGCGATCAGCTCCACCGAGCGGATCGCGTCGTCATTGCCCGCGATCGGCACCGTGATGAGGTCGGGATCGGAGTTCGTGTCGCAGATCGCGATGATCGGGATGCCGAGCTTGTTGGCCTCGTCGACCGCGATGCGCTCCTTCTTGGCGTCGATGACGAAGAGGAGGCCCGGGAGCCGCCCCATCGACTTGATGCCCGAAAGGTTCTTCAGGAGCTTGTCGAGCTGACGGGTCATCATCAGCTGCTCCTTCTTGGTGTAGTTCTCGAACGACCCGCCCGCCTCGGAGCCCGCCTCGAGCTCCTTGAGCTTGCGGATCTGCTTCTTGACCGTCGCGAAGTTGGTCAGGAGGCCGCCAAGCCAGCGCTCGGTGACGTACATGGCGCCGCTGCGATCCGCCTCGGCGGAGACGATCTGCGCGAGCTGCTGCTTGGTGCAGACGAAGAGGACGTTCTCACCGCGCATGACGACCTCGCGCACGAGCTGCTGCGCGAGCTCGAGCTGCTGGCGGGTCTTCTGCAGGTCGATGATGTGGATCCCGTTGCGCTCCGCGAAGATGAACCGGCGCATCTTCGGGTTCCAACGTCGGGTCTGGTGGCCGAAGTGGACACCGGCCTTGAGGAGATCTTCGAGCGAGGGCTGCGACATCGTGTGTGATCCTGTGGAACGAGTGGTTGGTCGTCGTCTCGCGTCGGCGCCGGTCGCGACCGCCCCGGGTGGGGTGGCACCGCCGATCGGCTCAGCGGGACTGTGAGATGGACTGTCTCGACCGGCGGGGGCGTGGCGACCTGCGCCACCACGCCCCACCGACCGTCCGGCTTAGCGCTTGCTGAACTGGAAGCGCTTCCGGGCCTTCGGGCGACCCGGCTTCTTACGCTCGACCGCACGCGCATCGCGCGTGAGGAGGCCGAGGTCACGCAGCTTGCCGCGACGCGACTCGTCGATCTTGACGAGGGCGCGGGCGATCGCGAGACGGAGCGCGCCCGCCTGACCGGTCTGCCCGCCGCCGGTGAGGTTGGCGTTCACATCGTAGGCCCCGAGGGTGTCGGTGGCCGTGAACGGCTGCTGGATCGCCGTCACGAGCGCGGGCCGCGGGAAGTAATCCCCGAGGGTCCGGCCGTTGAGGCTCCACTTCCCCGACCCGGGGGTCAGGTAGACGCGGCAGACCGCTTCCTTGCGGCGGCCGATCGTATGGGTCGTGTTGGTCGTCGCCATGGGTTACTTCGCCTCCGCCTTCGGGAAGGTGATCGACGCGGGCTGCTGCGCGGCGTGCGGGTGCGTGGCCCCCGGGTAGACGCGGAGCTTCAACCGAAGCTTCTGCCGGCCGAGCGCCGTCTTCGGAAGCATCCCGTAGACCGCCTTCTCGATCACCCGCTCGGGGTGCTTGGCGATCATGGTCGCGAACGGCGTGTAGCGCTCGTGGCCCATGTAGCCGGTGTGACGGAAGTAGTTCTTCTGCTCCGCCTTGCGCCCGGTCACCTTGACCTTGGCGGCGTTGATCACGATGACGTTGTCACCGGTATCCATGTGCGGGGTGAACATCGGCTTGTGCTTGCCGCGGATGATGCGGGCGACCTCGGTGGCGAGGCGACCCAGGACCATCCCCTCAGCGTCAACGATGAACCACTTGTGGTCGATGTCGGCGGGGGTGGCCGTATACGTGGTACGCATGCGGGATCCAGCTGAAGAGGAACTGCGCCTCACCGGTGCGGGATGCAACCCGGGTCTCGGCCGCCCCGAAGGGCGTTTTGGGACAGACCCTCAAGTTGGGGCCAAAGGTGGGCTAGGTCAACTGGGGGATGGGGGCTAAAGGCTGGAGGCTGAAAGCTTTAAGCCTTGAGCTTTAAGCCTTGAGCTTTAAGCCTTGAGCTTTAAGCCTTCAGCTTTCCGCCTCAAACGTTACAAGGACCGCCCCCCGCTCCACCGCCACCCCCGGCTGGACCAGGATCGCCTTGACCGTCCCCGCCCCGGGGGCCCGGAGCTCGTTCTCCATCTTCATGGCCTCCATCACCAGCACAGCCTGCCCCGCCTCGACCTGGTCCCCTACGGCGACCCCCACCCGGACGATCAGCCCGGGCATCGGGGCGACCACCGGGGCCGCCCCCGTCGGGGCCGCCGCCTTGGCATGGGCCCGGATCGCCCGGGTCCGCTCGTCGAGGGCCTCGACCGCGAGCCGGCGCCCGTCGAGCTGGAGGTCGTAGCTCCCCCGCCCCCCGTCGCCCGGGCGCGCCACCAGCCGGTGCTGCCGACCGTCGATGGTCAGGATCGCCCCCACCCCGGTCCCGGCGGCGGTCTGGTGATCCCCCTCGAGATGCGCGGCCACGCGGACGCCGTCGACGGTCATCCCCGACTCGTCGACCACGACCTCCATCTCGCGCCCCGCCACCGTCACCACGTACCTCATGCGCCCTCCGGCACCAGGACGCAGACCGTCTCCACATGCGCGGTCTGCGGGAACATGTCGAAAGATAGGAGCGAGTCGACGCGCCACCCCGGGAGCCGCGCGACATCGCGCGCCAGGGTCGCCGGATCGCAGCTCACATAGACGATCGCACGCGGGGCCTGCTCAACCTTGACTGTGCGCGCCAGCGCCGCCGTCACCCGCGCATCGACCCCGGCGCGCGGCGGATTCAGGATCACCACGTCGGCGGGGAGATGGTGCGGAAGCGCCTCCTCCACCCGTGCGGCGATCGCGCGGGAGGGCGCCGTGAGCTGGGTCGCCGCGTACGCGGTGGCCTGCTCGTCGAGCTCGATCGCGGTGACGCGCACCCCGGCGGTCGCGAGCGTGAGGGCGGTCGCTCCCGCCCCACTGTACGCATCGAGCACATATGCCGGCTCATGCGCGAGCACCATCGCCACCAGATGCGACTGCATCCGCTCGGCGATCTCGGCGTTCACCTGCACGAAGGAGGCCCCCGGGATCCCTGTCGGACGGCGATCGGCGACGAGCCGCCGCCGCTTCCCCTCCGCCTCCCACCAGATGGCGGCGAGCGAGGGCACGGCATCGAGGAAGGCGGAGAGCGCCGGCCACTCCGTCCCTCCAGTCAGCACGAAGAGGGGACGCTCCTCGACCCAGCGCACCGTGCCGCGGAGCCGATGCCCCGGCGGCAGGTGCACCGCCGCCGCGACGATCTCCCGCCAGGTGGCGACGACGCGCGGATCGGTGATCAGGCAGTCCTCCAGCGCGAAGACCAACTCGGGATCATCGAAGGCGCGAAGCCCCGCCCAGACGCGCGTCCCCTCGCGACGGATCGCGAGCGTGAGGGTGCGACGATAGCGCCATGGCTCCCCGGCGACGATCGCCGGCACCGGGACCTCGCGCTTCGCGATCCGGCGAAAGGCGTCCTGCACCATCTGGCGCTTGGCCTCGCGCTGCGCCGCGATCGCGACCTGCTGCCACTGACATCCACCGCAGCGGTCAGGGGCCTCGTAATGCGCACAGGTGGGGGCGACGCGATCGGCGGAGGGCACGCCGACGCGACGCAACGTCCCGCGCCCCACGCGACCTTCCACGCGGAGATCGACGGTCACCTGATCACCGGGCACCGTGCGTGGCGTGAAGACCACGAGCCCATCGGCGCGCGCGACACCATCGCCGCCAGCGGCGAGGCTCGCGATCTCCAATGAGACGGTTCGAGCGGTGGTCACGCGAGGCGGATCAGCGCGGTGCGATCAGCGGCGACGGAGCGACTCTTCGCGCGCGAGACGCGCCCATCCACGCTCCTCACTCGACGCGGCACCCGGCGCATCCGCGGCGGCCGAGCGAGCTGCGCCCTTGGCGCCGCCATTCCCCACCTGCCGAGCGCGCCCCTGCCGATCGCGCTCGGCGAGGAGCACCGCCCCCACCGCCGCGGCGCGCACCGTCTCCTCCGGCGCCGGCGCCCCCAGCAGTGCGGGGAGCTTCGCCTCGAGCCACTGGATGTCGACCGCGCCGCGCTGGTACTCCGGATCGTCCATCATCCGCAGATGGAACTCGCACGAGGTCTCCACCCCCTCGATCACGAGCTCCTGTAGCGCATGCCGCATCCGCGCGATCGCCGCCTCCCGCGTCGGCGCATGGACGATCAGCTTGGCGAGCATCGGATCGTACGAGAGGCCGACCGTCGTCCCCACCTCGATCCCACCATCCCAGCGGATCCCCGGCCCACTCGGGAGATGGAGCGCGGTGATGCGCCCGGTGGAGGGGAGGAAGCCGTGCGCCGGGTCCTCACTCGTGATGCGGCACTCGATCGCCCACCCACGTGGTTCCGGTGCCTGCGTGAAGGGGAGTTGCTCCCCAGCCGCGATGCGGAGCTGCCACTGCACGAGATCGAGCCCCGTCACCAACTCGGTCACGGGATGCTCCACCTGGATGCGCGTGTTCATCTCGAGGAAGTAGAAGTCCCCATGTGCATCGAGGAGGAACTCGCAGGTGCCGGCGTTCACATAGCCGGCGGCCTTCGCCGCCGCGACCGCGGCATCCCCCATCCGCTTCCGCAGCTCGGGCGACACCGCGACGCTCGGCGCCTCCTCGATCATCTTCTGATGGCGGCGCTGGATCGAACACTCGCGCTCCCCCACCGCCACACAGGTGCCGTGCGCGTCAGCGAGGATCTGGATCTCCACGTGACGCGGCCCCTCGATGTACTTCTCGATGTAGACCGCATCATCGCCGAAGGCATTCTGTGCCTCGCGCTTCGCCGACTCGAGCGCCCCCGCGATCTCGGCTGGTGCGCGGACCACGCGCATCCCCTTCCCGCCCCCACCAGCGGCGGCCTTGAGGAGCACGGGATAGCCGAACTGCGCGGCGAGCTCCGCCGCCTGCGTCGCATCGCGTAATGCTTCCGTCGTACCGGGCACCACCGGCGTTCCCGCCGCGATCGCCAGGGTGCGCGCCGCCGTCTTGGAGCCCATCGCCGCGATCGCCTCCGCCGGGGGGCCGATCCAGATCAGCCCCGCCTCACGCACCGCACGCGCGAACCACTCGCGCTCGGAGAGAAAGCCATACCCGGGGTGGATCGCATCAGCCTCCAGCTGCTTCGCGACCTCGATCAGATGATCACCGCGCAGATAGCTCTGGCTCGCCAGCGCGGGGCCGATCAGCACCGAACGGTCGGCGGCACGCACATGCGGTGCCCCCGCATCGGCCGCGGAGTAGACCGCGACCGATTCGATCCCCAGCTCGCGACAGGCGCGCGCGATCCGCACCGCGATCTCCCCGCGATTGGCGATGAGGACGCGGCGGATCGAACGAGTGGCGGGTGCCGTGGGCTTCTTCGCGCTCACAGCGGAATGCACCCGTGCTTCTTAGCCGGGTTCCGCTGGCGCTTCCCCTCGAGCGCATCGAGCGCCTCGATCAGGCGCGGCCGGGTCTCACGCGGATCGATCACATCATCCACATAGCCGCGGCTCGCCGCCACGTACGGGTTCGCGAACTTGTCTGCGTACTCCGTGACCTTGGCATCGAGCGCCGCGGCCGGGTTCGACGACTCGGCGATCTCCCTCTTGAAGAGGATCTCCACCGCTCCCTTGGGCCCCATCACCGCGATCTCCGCCGAAGGCCAGGCCAGGTTGAGGTCCCCGCGGATGTGCTTGGAGCTCATCACGTCGTAGGCGCCACCGTATGCCTTGCGGGTGATCACGGTGAGCTTCGGCACCGTCGCCTCGCAATAGGCGTAGAGGAGCTTCGCCCCATGGCGGATGATCCCCCCATGCTCCTGCGCGACGCCCGGGAGGAACCCCGGCACATCGACGAAGGTCACGACCGGGATGTTGAAGGCGTCGCAGAAGCGGATGAAGCGCGCCGCCTTCACGCTCGCGTCAATGTCGAGCACGCCGGCCAGCACCGCGGGCTGGTTCGCGACGATCCCCACGCTGTGCCCACCCAGGTGGGCGAAGCCGCAGAGGATGTTCCCCGCAAAGTCGGGCTGCACCTCGAGGAAGGCGCCGTCATCCACCACGCGGCGAAGCACGTCGTGCATGTCGTACGGCTGCGTCGCGACCGGGGGGATGCAGTCGAGGAGCGCCTCGTCGCGGCGGTCGCGCGGGTCGCGACCCGGGCCACGCGGGACCGCATCGACATTATTGCTCGGCAGGTAACGCAGGAGATCGCGGATCCCCTGCAGGCACTCCACCTCTGAGCTGGCGGTGAAGTGCGAGATCCCCGAGGTCGCCCCATGCGTGTCGGCGCCGCCCAGGGCCTCCATCGAGACCTCCTCGTGCGTCACCGTCTTCACCACGTTGGGCCCCGTCACGAACATGTACGAGGTCCCGCGAGTCATGAAGATGAAATCGGTGATCGCGGGGGAGTACACCGCCCCGCCGGCGCAGGGGCCGAGGATCGCGGAGATCTGCGGGATCACGCCAGAGGCGAGTGTGTTGCGCAGGAAGATGTCGGCGTAGCCGCCGAGGGAGACGACCCCCTCTTGGATGCGCGCGCCACCGGAATCGTTGAGCCCGATGACCGGCGCGCCATTCTGCATCGCGAGATCCATGATCTTACAGATCTTCCCCGCGTGCGCCTCGGAGAGGGAGCCACCGAAGACGGTGAAGTCCTGCGAGAAGACGTAGACGACGCGCCCATCGATCCGTCCATGACCGGTGACGACGCCGTCGCCGTAAGGGCGCTGCTGCTCGAGCCCGAAGTCGGTCGAGCGATGGGTGACGAAGCGATCGGTCTCGACGAAGCTCCCCTCGTCGAGAAGGAGGTCGATCCGTTCGCGAGCGGAGAGCTTCCCCTTGTCGTGTTGCGCCTTCAGTCGCTCGGGGCCACCCCCGCGCTCGGACTCGGCGCGACGGCGCTCCAGCTGCTCGAGTTTCTCACGCATGGAAGACATGGCGGGAAACGTATCACCCCGCGCGTCGGCTCACAGGCCCAGGGGCACCCCATTTCGGCTGCCGTGATTCGCGCAGGAAACGACGAAGCCCCGGTCGCGTACGCGACCGGGGCTTCGTGGCTCAACGTGGGATCGCTCACCGCCGATGCGGTCAGTCCTCCATCGCCGAGTCGAGGTCCGCGGGGATCTCCGGCACCTCATCCTCGCTGTGGACCTTCGAGGGCTCCGCCGGCCGCT
>Ga0194119_10003264_pt1 | contig 26282 bp, 24 predicted proteins | sample TA2MahC100mmetaG_FD_148620 | JGI IMG/M metagenome (GOLD analysis project Ga0194119, IMG submission 148620) | Freshwater microbial communities from Lake Tanganyika, Tanzania - TA2015018 Mahale Deep Cast 100m | ecosystem: Environmental > Aquatic > Freshwater > Lake | place: Tanzania: Lake...
ACTGCCCGTCGTTGACCGGGATTCGTCTCTTGCCGCGCTCGCCGTGCGGCGCTGCACCGGGGCCGGGGTTGGCGCGTTTCCTCATGGATGGGGCTGGAGCGCAAAGCAGCGTTGCGCGCCGATCTTAACCATACCCGGGGGAACTTTGCGCCTCGCGCGCCGGCGGTGCCAGGTTTGTTTGCGGTTTGCCGGTGATCATGGCCGGGCTGCAAGCGTGAGGTAACGAGGACTCGTTCCATGGCAAGCACAATCCTTGCGGTGGTCCGGCGCCCCTCATGCAACTTCGGCAGCTCCTCGAGGCCGGACAGCCTGGTCACGAGTTCAACCTGGCGGGATTCATGGCGGCAACAGATCCGATTCTGCGATCACGCTGTCGATCGCCGTGGGTGAAGGCGAGAAAAGCGCTGCGCAAGCGACAGCCGGGCTTCCTTGACGATCCGACGGCGCTGCCAGCGTTTGCGGTCCATCTTGGCAGACGATTAATTATAACTCATTGATTTTACACAGTGGGCTATTGCCCACTTTTCCCACGGGGCGATACGTGGTTGATTTCCCACTACTGCCATCGGTACGGTGAGAACAGGAGGGGGCATGCAGATCGCGCAAGGCGGCACGCTGCTCGACAGCATCGCGGAATTCTGCCGCGCCAACGGCGTTGCCGAATCGACGTTCGGGCGCCGCGCGGTCAACGACGGCAAATTCGTCTCGCGGCTGCGTGACGGCGCGCGCGTGACTCCCGAAACCCTGGAGCGCGTCAGCACCTATCTGGCGCGCCACGGCGCCAGTGCGCCGGACTCGCCGCCCGAGCTGCGCGCGCTGGTGCGAGTGGCCGAACGGCCCGTGGCGCCGGCGCCCCCTGCCCCCGAGTCCCCGTCGCGCCAGTTCCGCTTCTTCGACAACCGGCAGAAGTACCTGCTGTTCGTGAACACCTGCAGCGAGAAGGAGGTGATCGCGCAGCGCATCGGCATGGAACTCGCGCATCTGCACCCCACGCCGCCGGCGGTGCGCGTGTTCGACGCCGGCATGGGCGACGGGACGGTACTCACGCGCGTGATGCGCGAGATGCACCGGCGCTTCCCGACGATGCCGTTCTATTTCGTCGGCAAGGAAATCAGCCTCGAGGACGTTCGGCTGTCGCTGGAGAAGATGGCCGACCGCTTCTTCGAGCATCCGGCCACCGTCCTCATCGTCACCAACATGTACTACACCGAGGCGCCGTGGCTGACGCCAAAGTCGCTGCCGGCCGCGAGCACGCTCGAGTGGCAGGAGGTGGCGCTCACCGGCACCACCGCCCATGAGTTCGGCGAGCAGATCGACGCGTTGGAGCCGTTCCTGGCGAAGAACTGGCAGGCTCGCCACAGCCCGCGCACCGGCAACCCGATCTACGAGCGGCCTGTCGCCCTGGTGATCTATCGCGACGACTTCCGCTTCCTACTGGACGAGGTGATCCCGAAGCGCGGCAAGGCGCGCGCCGACTACGACCTGGTGATCGCATCGCAGCCGTACCGCGCCCGCGTCCCGGCCGAATTCAAGGCCTCGCGAGTGATCGCGCCGCTGGCGCGCGCGCTGGGAGCGGGCGGAAGGCTCTTGGGCATTCACTCCAAGGGCGGCGACCCGGGACTGGAGATCGTGCAGCGCATCTGGCCAGAAGAGCAGCCGTTTCGCACCGACCGTCACGACCTGCTGCGCGCGGTGCGCGCCGACCTGGGCCGGGAGGCGCGCCGCTTCAATTTCAACGCCTACTCCGAGCCGCGCGCAGTGTTCCGCTACGACATGCACACCTTGCCGACCGAGATCGCCGACAGCATCGGCACCTCGACGCTGTTCGCGGCCTGGAACGCGGCGGTCTATGTGGCGCAGATCGACGACGAGCGGCTCGCGCAGGTCGTCGGCGAACGCAGGTACCTGGATGCCACCCGCGAAGTGCTGCAGGCCCACGGCGGCCTGTGGTTCCTCGACGAATCCTACGTCGTCTCCCGCAAGAGGAATTGAACATGACCCTTGCCATTCCCACCCCGGGTACCCAATCCGGCGCCAGCACGGACGCCCACGCCCTTGCGCTGACCGCCGCCGAGTTGGTCTCCTGCGGCTCACTGGAAATGAACGCCGACCGCGCCGGCGACGCCCGCGCGATCGCCGCGGAACTGCCGGTCGGCACCCGCGTCTACGTCAACCACCTGCCGCGCCACAGCCTCGCGCAGTCGCTGGGCGCGCTGGTGGCGCTCAAGGAAGCCGGCCTCGAGCCCGTGCCGCACATTGCGGCGCGGCGTGTCGAGTCGCGCCTCGCGCTGCAGTCCTACCTCGAGCGCGCGGTGGCGCAGGCCGGGGTGTCGAAGGCGCTGGTGATCGGCGGCGACACCGCCTCACCGGCCGGTCCCTATGCCGACGCCGCGGCGATGCTGGCCGACGGCGCGCTCGGCGAGGCCGGCATCCGCGAGATTGGCCTGCCGGGCTATCCCGAGGGCCACCCGTCCATCCCGCAGCCGGTGCTGGCGCGCGCGCTGGAGACCAAACTCACGCTCGCACGCGAGCAGGGCCTAGGCGCGCACGTGCTGACGCAATTCTCGTTCTCGCCGGGCCGCGTGATTGAGTACTGCACCGAACTCGCGCGCCACGCGCCCTCGGTGCCGGTTTACGTCGGTCTCGCCGGACCGACCGACCCGGTGAAGCTCCTGCGCTACGCGCAGCGCTGCGGCGTCAGCGCCTCGCTGCGCGCGCTGCGCACGCAGGGCTTCGGCGCGGTGAAGCTGGTCACGCACACGGATCCCTCCGAGCAGGTGGCCGCGATCGCGCGCTACTGCGCCAGCCACGCCGCCTGCAACGTGGTCGGCGTGCACCTCTTCAGCTTTGGCGGCGTCGCGCAGGCCGCGGCGTGGATGCACCGCACGATCACCGTCGGCGGCGCCTGAGCAACGCGCCCAGGGATCCCCTGAGATCGGAGAGGACGAGGCGTGCGGACCTCAGTCGATCAGCCGGCCGTTGTCGTGGAATGGGTAGGGTCCGGCGTAGCGGCCGACGAACGCGGTGTGGCTGATCACACCGGTTTCCGGCGTCCATGCGTGCACACGGTACGCGGGAGGCTCCATCGTGAAGCACGACGCCGCGTCCTCGGCCAGATCCAGCGTCACCTGGTGCGCAGGGCTGGGCGCGGTTGAGGCGATGGTGCCGGCGAAGCGCGCCTCGATCGGCCGCACGACTGCTAACGCCGCCGCGCCGACGATCCCTACCAGCATCCGATCCGGAAGGTCGGGGCGGTTCATGGCCAGGCCGCCGGCTCAGCGCGAGACGCGTCGAGATCGACGCGGCCGACCATCCGCACGAAGCGCCCGAGCGATTCACCCTTCAATTGCGCTTCCGCCACGGCGACATGATCGCCGCTACCCAAGTCGACGATCAGCCGCGCAGGACGGCAGGCATGCAGGAGTCCCAACAGCGAGGCGCGAAACACCACACCAGTGGTGCAACAAATGCAGCCAATCGGCGCCCGCTTTACCACTACATGCGGACCAAGTGCCGTATTCGTGGCGGCGAACATTCCGCTGCCTATGCGCAGCACAGCGACCGGATGACCTCCCGCGACAGGCTCGGCCAGCCGCGCAATTTCCGCGTCCCTGGCGTCCATCGTGCCACCGCAAAGCAGCAAGGTCGCGACACGCGCGGTATCGTTCATCAGGGCGGCTGGAACAGGCATGGGGGTCGACGCAATCGTACCGGTCGCGACTGCGAGGCGTCGAGATTTCTCGTTCCTACCACTGTTGTCGCTTTGCGAACGTTTCTGCGGTCCTGACAGGAGTCCCCATGGCTTGCCGCGCGAAACAGGTGGACGGACGCCGACGCCTCTGGTTTGTCAGATAGTGGACATTGTTCGATCTGCGGCCGCGAAATACCGGGCAGAGGGACCTCAAGATGTCTTTGACTGCGGGTACCCATTCATACACAATCGATTGTCGATTTGTGGACATCGGGGATGGCCACGGAAGCGCCATCGTTGATCGCTGACTCGGAGGAGGGTCTCAGACATGTTCAAACGAATGCTCGATTGCGTTGCGCTGCTGGGACTGTTGTCGCTGGCGGGCGGGCTGGCGGCGGGCACCGCGGCTGCCCAGGCCAAGGTATCCGTCCCCCTGCTGCTCTGTCCCGCGGGTTGCGGGCCGACCGAGGGCGACACCATCCTGATGGTGCAGATGATCAAGGAAGGGTTGCCGGTCACGCTGCTGCCGCAGGAGACCCCGGGCTACATCTACAACATCCGCGAGATGCAGAAGGAGACGTACTGGAAGCGGTACGTCTTCAGCACCGAGGACGTCCTCATCCAGCTGGGAATGAAATGGGGCGGATCGCCGGAACTCAAGGAGTTCCTCCCGGAGCGACTGCCGATCAAGTTCAAGCTGCTCTACGGCGAGCTCTGGTGGCCGATCGGCAAGTTCTTCGTTACCTTCGACCAGAAGATCAACTCGGTGGCGGACCTCAAGGGCAAGCGAGTTTCGCTGGGTTTGCGCGGCCAGAGTGACTGGGGCTTCTTCCCCGTGCTGTTCCTCGAATCGCACGGGATCACCAAGTCGAGCGCCGACATCCGGCACCTCACACCCGCGGCACTCACCCAGCAACTGATCGACGGATCGACCGACGTCGGTGTCACCGTGTTCGGCATGGAACCCCACCAGAAGGAGTGGATGATCGGTGGACCGCTGCGCCAGCTCGAGGCCTCGGCCAAGGCGCTGCGCTATATCGGGGTCGACAAGGATGCCGTCGAGCGTGTCAACAAGAAGTACGCGACGACCTTCGTCCCCGTGACGATCCCGGCCGGGACGCTGCCCAAGCAGGCCGCGCCGCTGTCGCTCGCCGTCAATCGCGGCTTCAAGGCGTCGCACGCGGACTTTCCCGAGGACACGGCCTACCAGCTCGTGATGGCCGTGGGAAGGCTGGCGCCCAAGCTGCGCGATCTGCACGTGCTTTGGAAAGTCTGGTCTCCCGAACTGATGTTAGCGGGCCTGTCGGAGGAGAACGTCCATCCGGGCGCGAAAAAGGCCTATGTCGAGCTGGGCTGGTGGGATCTGCACAAGAAGTTCCCGCCGATGACGTACCCGAACTAGACCTTCGTGCAGGTCCGCCTGGAGAGGGCCGACCGGGCCAGCGACGCGCTCATCCTGGTCGTAGGCGCGGCAATGGTCCTCTATGTGGCCGTCGCAGTGCTGGGCCTCGTGTCGAGTTCGGCCCGCCACTACGCGACGTTCGTGCTGTTCGTGATGGTGATGTCAAGCTTCGCCTCGATCAAGGTGCTCGTCCTCGAGCGCCTGGGGCGCAAGATGATCGACGACGGCTTCGCCGACGACGGTGCCGGGCCGCCGCCGAGGGCGCCGCTTCGCCTCTGGTTCCGGGCAGCGCTCGCGCTGGCGGGAGCCGTACTCGCGGTGAGCGGCGCAGCCTACATCCTCGCGCACGCCGACCGGCTTGAACGCGCGGCGCCGTTCTTCACGGCCGCCGATCTGTGGATGGGCAGCGCGCTGTGCGCCGGCGTAGTGCTGCTCACGTGGGTGCACTGGGGCGGTCTTCTCGCCGCCCTTGTCGCCGCGGCGATCGTGTATTTCTTCTTCGGCCAGCACATCAGCCACCCGCTGCTGTCGCACCCGGGGTACGAAACGAGCTTCATTCTGAACTACCTCGGCCTCGGCTTGACGCAGGGCCTGTTTCTTTACGCGCAGACGGCCGCCGACGACATCTTCTTCCTCATCATGTACGCGACGACGCTGTTCGGCCTGGGCGTGATGCCGATGATCGTCGAGGCAGGCAGGCTGGTCGGTCGGCGCGTCCCCGGCGGCGCTGCCGCGCCTGCGGTGCTCGGCAGCGCCGCGATCGGCGCGGTGATGGGTACCGCGGTCTCAAACGTCGTGCTCTGCGGCCGGTTCACGATTCCGCTGATGACCCGCTACGGTTACAGCCGTGCGATGGCCGGTGCGATCGAGGCGACCGCGTCCACCTGCGGCCAGATCATGCCGCCGGTGCTGGGACTTGCCGCGTTCCTCATCGCGGCGACGCTTGGCATGGCCTACATCCAGATCGTGAAGGCGGCGGTGCTCCCGGGCGTGCTGTACATCGTCGGGGTGGCAATCGGCGTCTCGCTCTACGCGATGCGCCACCGGCTGCCGAAGCTGGACGAACCGGCAAACATGACCGTCATCTGGCGCCTGCTGCCCGCGTTCGGCGTCTCGTTCCTAACGGTCATCGTCCTGCTGATGAACTACTACTCGCCTTCCGTGGCCGGCATCTCGGGGATCGTCGTCGCCCTCGTGCTCTCGGCCTTTCAGGGTCCGTATCGCCCGAAGCTGCGGGACTTCAGGGCCGCCGTCCAGGAAGGCCTGATGCTGGTCTCGCTGCTGTCGCTCCTGCTGATCGCGATAGGGCCGCTCGGGCAGGCGTTCCAGACCACCAACCTCTCGGGCAAGCTCGGCATCTGGCTGATCCAGATCCTGCCAGACAGCCAGATCGTGCTCCTGATCGGCGCGGCGGTCCTCTCGATCATCCTCGGCATCGGGCTGCCGACGCCGGTCGCTTACGTGGTCGCGGCACTCGCGGTGGTGCCGTTCATGATCCAGATCGGCGTCGCGCCGCTGCAAGCGCACTATTTCACGTTCTATTTCGCGATCTACGCGACCCTCTCGCCGCCCGTGGCCGAATCCGTGCTCGCGGCGGCGAAGATCTCTGGCGGCGGCTTCTGGGAAACCGGCGTGCACGCCATGAAGCTCGCGGCGGCGACCTTCATCATCCCGTTCGCTTTCGTCTTCAACAGGGAGCTGATGGCGTTTCCCGACTTCTCGTGGAAGATGCTCTGGGCGGTGATCGAGGTCGTGATCGTGCAGCTGACGAGTTCGATGTTCCTCTACGGCTATTTCAGGCGGCCCTTCAACGTCGCGGAGCGGTTCGTGTGCTTCGTCGTCGTGATTCTCGGCTACACGGCGATCATGCGGCCAGAGGCGCTGTATACCTACCTCGCCCTGGGATCTGCCGCCACCTTCCTCGTCTGGGTGGTCACGTATCCGCGGGCCGCGATCAGCGCGGCGCGGTAAGCCTGTCCAGCCCGGCAGCGGTCACCCGGATGTGCTCCGGGTGCGACCCGCAGCAGTAACCGATGATGTGCGCCCCGCTCTGCACCAGGTCCGGCAGGCGCGCGGCCGCCACCTCGGGTCCCTCGTAGGACTGGTTCGACATGACGACTGAATTCGGCTTCGCCGCCACGAACACCCTTCCGGCAAGGCCCTTGGCGTCGATATGCTGCCGGAAGCGCGTCGCGATCGGGATCACGTCGCCCAGGCCCACGGAGCAATTCGCGCCGACCACGTCGCAGCCGAGCGCGAGCATGCCCTCGAAGCGCATCTCGGCAAGCTCGTCCTGCTTGCCTTCGAGCATCTCCTCCACGGTATCGCCGAAGAACGTCCGGTGCTCGTTCTGCCCGGGTGCGAGGTCGGTGAACACGCAGGTCATGTAGAGCGGGACCTTCACCCCCTCCTTGGCGAACACCTCGTGCGCCGCCTCGGCGGCCGCCTGTCCCTCGAGACCCTGCAGCAGGGTTTCGACGCAGATCACGTCCACGCCCGCGAGGACGAGCGAGCGGATCTGCTGCACGAAGTTCGCGCGCACATCCGGGTAGGCGCCGGTGTCGCCGATGATGAGGCCGGTCGGCCCGACGTCGCCGCCGATGAAGCAGTGCCGTCCGGTGTCGGCCATCGCCTGCCGCAGCAGCCGCACGCCCTCGGCGTTCAGCCGGTCGGCGTCGGCGACGTCCAGACCGAACTCCGGCAGGCGCAGCACGCAGCTGTTGAAGGTGTTCGTCAGCATCAGTTCGGCGCCGGCGTCGAGCTTGTCGCGGTACATCCGCCTCACTTCGTCCGGCTTCGACAGGTTGTAGCCGTCGCAACAGGTGCCGGCCTCGTCCTTGACGTTGTCCTGGAACCAGGTCCCGGTCGCACTGTCGGCCAGCATCGGGCGCTCGCCTGCACGGGCAAGGCGTTCGAGGAAGGTCTCCTTCTTCTGCATGGCTTCTGCTCCTAGTTCGACGTGGCCAGCGGACTCAGTCCATAGAGGCCGGTAAGGGTTTTCTCGGGCAGGATCGCGCCGCTCTCCAGGACCTCGATCCCGGTCAGGTCCGTGCCTGCGGCAAGCGTGTCGACGAGGATCGGCGCCTCCTCGAGCGCCCAGTCGAGATAGCCCGGACCGACGCGGCGCGTCACCCGATAGCCATCCGCGCGGGCACGCTCGCCGAGGCGACGGCGCACCGAGCTTAGCGCCGACTGCACCACCACCCATCCCGCGGTGTCGAGGAACAGCCCTTCCAGCCCATCCATCGCGTTGAAGAGCTCGGTCACGCGCTCATCCAGTCGCGGTCCAAGCGTGACGAGGAACAAATGCACGGACGAGCCTCCGCGCAGCATCGCGGCGAGCGCCGCGCTGGTGAGAATCGCGCCACCGTCCAGTTCCACGCGCGCGCCGTCGACTTCCCGAATAGCCACTTCACGCTGCCAGGCCACCGGCGAGGCGACCTCGAGCGCGTGGGCCGCCATCGCGGCAGCCGTGGCGCGCACTTCGGCCGCCACTGGCCCGAGGTCGGGATAATGCGCGCGAAGAATCTGCTCCGCGCGTACCGAGACCGCCAGGTCCTGCAGGTATTCGAGCCGTTGTGCGGTCACAGCCATTCTTGCTAGTGACCCAACCGCAGTTTGTCGACGAACACCTCCTGGAAGGATTCATCCGTCGCCATGTCGACCCGCACGGCCTCGCTTGCAACGCGAACCGCGGTTTCCAGGTGCCGTTGGGACAGCGTCGCCAGCACTGCGCCGGCGAGCGCCGCGTTGCCGATGAACTGCACCCGCTCCAGCGGCACATCGGGCAGCAGGGCGATGCGCAGCATGCTGACCGGATCCAGGTAGCTGCCGAACGCGCCGGCGACATAGACCTGGTCGAGGTCGGCGGCCGTTATCTTTGCCGCGTCCATCACGTAGTGGATGGCGGTGGCGGTGGCGGCCTTGGCGAGCTGCAGTTCCCGGACGTCGCCCTGGTGGAGGTAAAGCGGCCGGTCCTCGGCGTCTCTGGCGACGACGAATGCCCGCATCTCGCCCGCGAGATGCTCGCGCTCGCGCAGCCACTGCGGCCATTGCGCGGCATCCGCCATCCTTCCCGATGGGTCCAGAACGCCGACCCGGACCAACTCGGCGACGGCATCGACAATGCCGGTTCCTGCAATGCCGAAAGGCGGTTTCTCCTCGACTGTATCGATGCGGAACTGCCGCCGCGCCTCGTCTATCGCGACCTTGGTGATGGCGCCGGGCCGCGCCTGCGTGCCGCAGGCCATCTGCGCGCCCTCGAAAGCCGGCCCGGCCGGAGCGGAGCACACATACAGCCGCCCGCGATGCACCAGCGCCACCTCGGCGTTGGTACCCACGTCTACCGCGACCACCGTGTCCTTGCGGGCGAGCAGGTCAAGCGCGACCACGACGGCGACGGTGTCCGCGCCGATGTACCCGGATATCAGCGGCAAGCCGACGACCGGGGTTGCGGGCGCGAGTTTCAGCGCGAGTTCGGCTGCCGGAACCACCATCAGCTCATTCAGCGTCGGGCGGAAGGGAAATCCGCCAAGCGCCTTGACGTCGAAGCCGAAGAACAGGTGGTGCATCACTGCATTGCCCGCCACCGTCATCAGGACGACGTGCTTGCGATCGATCCCGTAGCTCAGGATCAGGCGCTCGATCATTTTGTTCAGGCTGCGGATGGTCTTGGCGTGCAGCTCGAGGAGGTTTTCCTCCTTCTCCATGGCGAACGCGATACGGGACATGAAGTCGCCCCCGTAGGCGCCCTGCGGGTTGCGCTCGGTGTCGACCGACAGCATGGAGAGGGTAGAGAGGTCGAGGAGCGCCATCGACACGGTGCTGGTGCCGATGTCTATCGCAAGCCCATACACCGGGGAAGAAGAACGTGCTCTTGCGTCGAGCAGCATGCCCTCGTGCAGGAGGCAGCGAACACCCGACTCCCTCCTGGCAAGCGCAAGGCCGAGTTCGCGAAGCGCGGCGACGGACGAGCGGCGCAGCTCTACGCCCTTGTCCCGCAGCGCATCCGCAAGCTGAGCGACAGCGGGGCGATCGCTTTCGTCGGCAAATCCCGAGAGGTCGATGTCGACATCCCTTATGACCGGCTCGACCGACTCGAGCTGCGGCAGGACGACGTTCGGGTCCAGCAACTTGAGCGAGACCGGCGGCAGCTCGACGGTCAGGTCGCCCTCGACCAAGAGCTGGCAGGACAGGCGCCAACCGCGCGCCAGGTCGGCCGGCTCCAGCAGGGACCTGTCCAGCGCGCTCGGGGCGACCTCCCTGTCGATCACTGTGACGCGGCACTCGCGGCAGCGGCCGCGGCCCCCGCAGATGCCGGCCAGATCGATGTCGTGCTCGCGGCAGGCTTCGAGCACGGAAACGCCGGGCGCGACGGCGAAACTCAGCCCTTCCGGCAGGATGGTGAGGCCCACGTCAGGCGACCGTCATCAGGAAACCTTCTGCGCGACCAGCTCCTTTGCCACCTCGACGGCCATCGCGGCGTGGCCCGCATAGCGGTCGGCGCCGACCTTCTTCGCAAAAGTCTCGCTAACCGGGGCGCCACCCACCATCACATTGATCCGGTCGCGCATGCCTTCCTTCTGCAGCGCCTGGGTGACGGTCTCCATGTACAGCATGGTGGTGGTCATCAGCGCTGACATGCCGATGATGTCGGCATTCTCTTCCTTCGCTTTGCCCAGGTATTTCTCCGCAGGGCAGTTCACACCCAGGTCATGCACGGTGAAGCCCGCGGTGCGAAGCATTAGCGCGACGAGGTTCTTGCCGATCTGGTGGATGTCGCCCTTCACCGTCGCAATGACTACGGTGCCCTTGTGCGTGGTGGCGTCCACCTTGAGGTGCGGCTTGAGGATGTCGATGCCGGTGTTCATGGCCTTGGCGGCGCGCAGCAGCTCGGGAACGAAGTACTCGCGGCGGTCGAACATGCCGCTCACCACCATCATTCCCTTCGCCAGTCCGTCGTTTATCGCCTCGTACGCGTCGATGCCGAGGGTGACCGCGCGATTGGCGAACTCCGTCGCCATGGCGGCATCCAGCTTCCAGACCGAATCCGCCAGCCCCGCGAGCACCACCTCGCGTTCGTTCACCGTCGTGTCGTTCATCGTTCGATCAGCCCATTTTCGCTGCCGCGGACATCGCGCGCAGATTGTCCAGCGTGGTCAGCGGCGGCACGGCGCAGCCCGAGGACAGCAGGTCGACGCCATCCTCAAAGCACTTGTTCGACTCGCGAAGCACATCGTCCGGCCCGCCATTCAGCAGCGCGCGGACCGGCGCCACGTTGCCGATCGCGCGCACGTTGCCCAGCACCTGCTTCGCATCCTTCACCTCGACCTTCTCCTCGAACGAGAAGGCCATGGTCCCGGTTTTGCGGATATGGGGCATCAGGTCCTTCGTGTAACCGCAGATGTGCAGCGCGGTGGGGACATCCTTGATGCTTGCGAAAACCTCGGCCTCGTAGGGCAGTGCGAACTCAGCGTACTGACCGGCGCTAAGGAGGTCGCCGCTCGCCACCGGGTCCGAGATGGTGATGGTCTCCACGCCCGCCTCTATGCAGGCGCGCGACAGCGCGGTGGCCGCCTTCGACATGAGCGACAGGACACGCTTTACTGCATCTGGCTCCTCCAGCGTGGCGAGCAGGACGCGCTCTGCGCCGAACACCGCGCAGGCGATGGTGAAAGGGCCCGTGACCTTCATGTTGACCGGCTGGATGTCGCGCTGGCTCTTGGCGAGCAGCGAGATCGCCTCGAGCACCGCCGGAATCCGTCCGCGCTTGAGGAAGTCGTGCGGCAATTCGAACTCATCGAACCCGGTTTCCAGGTGCTCCATGATCTGCGGCTGCGTCATCTCGCTGCCCTTGTCCAGCGCGCAGCCGAGCGCCTCGCCCTCGAGCGTGAGGCAGAACGGCACGGTGCAGCAGGCCACGCCGGTAAGCTCGTACGTCGATGCGGCGGCCTGCGCCATCTTTCTTGGATCCCAGTGGGAATTCGGCCAGGTCGCATCGACCTTCTTCATCGCCTCGACCGTCACGCCCACGGTCGGCACCCACACCACGCGTCCATCCACGGGCTGGCCGCGCAACGCGGCAAAGATCCGCTCTTTCTCTTTCACGCTCATGGGTCCCGCCTCCTCACGTGGGTGTGACCGATTATCGAGTGTTTCCCCCGTACCGGCAACGATTGCAGCGGCCCACTGGATTGTTCCAAATAGGACATTCCCCGGAGCGCCGAAGCGCGACTCAGGCCTGCTATATTTCGCGCGAAGGAGAGAAGGCGTGGCGAACCTGAGCCGCAGCGGACACCTGGACGTACTCGCCGCCATACCGCGGGAACACCGCGACATGGTGCTGGCGAAGTGCGGCCTGCGGCGCTGCCGCAAGGGGGAGGTCATCTGGCGTCAGGGAGAAGCGGCGTCCATGGTGGCGTTCCTCGGCGAGGGCAAGGCGGTTTCGGAGTATCTGAGCCCTGCCGGCCGGACGGTGATCACCGGGCTCTGGTCCTCGGGCGATCTTGTCGGCGCGCTGAATCTTGGCAGCGACGAGGACGCGCACCAGATGACCGTGCGTTGCCTGGAAGACTCGGTGCTGCATACGCTGAGCGTCGAGGAGTTCTACGCGCTCGTCAGGTCCTATCCGGAACTTGCGGAAGCCGCGGTGCGAGCCCTTTCGGTACGCCTGCAGTGGTACAACCACCTCACGCTCGTTCTCGGCACGCTGCCCGCCTTCGAGCGCGTCTGCGGAATGCTGCTCGCGCTGTCGGAACACTTCGCCATCAGGACTGAAGACGGTTTGCTGATCGATCTGAACCTCACCCACGCGACGCTCGCTGCGATGGTCGGGGTCGGCCGTCCGTTCCTGACCATGGCGCTTAACCGGCTGGAGCGCAGCGGGCACCTCGCGAGCGTGCGGCGCCGAATTCTCATTCGCGATGCGGCGGGGCTGGCCTCGATGGCGTTCGACGCATCGGCGAGGCGGCCCCGAGGCGCAAATAGCGCCCCTGCGATTGGACACCGTGGCGCTCGCCATGGCCGGCCCGGACGCGGCGGCCATTGACGCAGATTTCATAGGAGGAATCGAACCATGCTGCACCCGAATCCCGCACTCGACCGCTTCCTGAATGGACTGGAGGGCGTCGTCGCGCACGAACCGGACCAATGGAAAATCGTGGCCGCGGTCGAACAACTGACCCAGCAGCTCATCGCGCGCCCTGACAGGGGGTGGGTGAAGGAGAAATACCGGCGCCCGCCCGAGGGCAAGACCGGCGTCGCGGCGGGCTATGGCCAGTACTGCCTGTACCGGCGCGGAACCGCGCTTTCCGTCATTGCCTTCTGCTGGGGAGCGGGCAAGGGCACGCCGATCCACGACCACCTCTCGTGGGGCGTGCTGGGTTTCGTCGACGGTCTGGAGAAGGAAACCCGGTTCAAGCGCCTGGACGACGGCTCGGACCCGGACCGCGCCCGCCTCCAGGAGGTCGGCGTCTACTTCACGAAAGTAGGGGAAACCTCGCACATCACCACCCCGCAGCGAGACGTGCACCGGGTGGAGAACCCCGGCGACATTCCCTCTGTCAGTATCCACATCTACGGTTGCGACATGGGCACCCAGCGCCGGCGCTGGTATGATGCGGCGACGGGCGCGATCGAGTGGTATTCGACGCCGTACGATTCCGAAGAGGTTGTGGTGTCGTAGGTCTCCCCGGCTCAGGCGCAAGGTGAGCCTTGATCCGGGCCACTCTCTTCCAGAAACTCGCTCATCCCGACGATCGTCATCGAGCAAACACCACGTTACAGTGATAAACGGATAGGAAAATCTATCCGCCCCAGGCTGCGTTGCACCACACGATTTGGCCATTCTGCCGCTCCCCGGCCGGTCGCTTTCCCGATCGCGCCGCCCTGGACGCCTGGATGTCCCGGACCTGCCTGGGCGACGATCCGATGTTTCACGCGATCCTGGACCGGGCGAGCGGGCGCGCGCTGGGCGTCGCCGCCTTCGTACGCATCGAACCCGCCACCGGCGTGATCGAGGTCGGACATATCTACTTCTCGCCGGCTCTGCAGCGCAGCACCCTCGCCACCGAGGCCATGTATCTGATGATGCGGCGGGTCTTCGAGGAACTGGGCTACCGGCGCTACGAATGGAAATGCGATTCGCTCAACGCGCCGTCGCGGCGCGGGAACGCCGCGCTTAGGCTTCACCTACGAGGGCACGTTCCGCCAAGCGACGATCTATCGCGGCCGCAGCCGCGACACGGCCTGGTTCTCGATGCTCGACCGCGAATGGCCCGCGATCCGCAGCGCCTACGAGGTCAGGCTGGCGGACGCGAATTTCGGCGCCGAGGGACGCCAGCGCGTCGGCCTTGGCGCGCTGATCGTGAGGCTGCGCGGCTAGCGGACGTGCCAGTCGATGTCGAGCGGCTTGGCACCGTTCAGTTCGCCGTAGCCGGCGCCCGTGGTGCCGGTCGGCTCGGCGCCGAAATAGCGCGGATCGGCGGGAAGACGCGCGGGCTGCCAACGCAGATCGGTAGAGACACGCACGGTGCCGCTGTCGTCGTGATGATCGAGGCTGCCATGCAGCAGATACATCCCAAACAGGATCACGTCGCCGGCCTCGAAATCGGCGGTCAGCAGCCGCGTGTTTCGAGACCGCGCGAAATCGATCGCGTTCTGGGCGAAGGCCGCCTTGCGGCCGGCGTCGCGCACGACGTCGAAGCCGACCACGGACTCGACCAGATCCGAGAACCGGTGCGAATTCTCGACCACCATCAACGGTCCGCGCGGGACCGGCGTGTCGCCCACGGGGGTCCAGACGGTCCAGACCTGGTCGTGCAGACGGGTGAAGAAGGGATAGTCGAAATGCAGGCCGGTCGCGCGACCGCGCACACCGACCCGCAGGAACAGGAAATCCTGCGGCCGCGGCGTCTCGCCGGCGACGATTTCCAGGACCCGTGCGATGTCGCGGCCGTGGGTGACCGCGCGCAGCTTCGGCCCCTCGCTGACCGAACGCCAGAAGCGGCCGAGATCGGGCTCGCGGGCCTTGCGCGCGGAACGCCCCGTAAAGACGTCGCCGCCGGGAACGATCTCGTCCACCGCCGAGAGCCGCGCCAGAACCTCGGCGCGCGCGGCGGCGACGGCGTCGCGATCGAGCACGCCGCGCAGGAAGAGATAGCCGTCCTCGGCCAACCGCGCGCGCAGCCCTGCCGGGTCGTCGAGCAGCGAAGCCGAGTCGCGCAGCGCGCCGACCAGTTCCTCGGCAACGTCCCGTCCGCCGACCACACAGCCGCGCATCGCCGCCTCCCTACCGCTCGTCATCGTCAACCGCATCATCTTGCGGCAAAGCCCATGCCGGTTGCAACGTGACTTGCACGTCGGGCCGCATGCTAGCTTCGCAGGGCATGTCCCGAACGCGAGCCGGCTCATGTCCGCTCCACGCATCGCCCTGCTCGGCTTCTCGATCGAGTGACGGATAGGAAAATCTATCCGCCTCAGGCTACGTTGCGCCGCACGATTTGGTCATTCTCCCGCTCCCCGGTCCCGGTTTGACGGCGCACAATGCAGCTTATGTTGCCCCACGAGCCGCTATTGGTAAAGAGTCCAATCTTTGACAAACGGCGAGGTAGCAATTTTCCAGCTACCTGATCCCCCACCCGGGGGTACCCCCTTGCTTTTCAATCTGGTTCCATCCGCGCACCCCTTACACTTGGATTTGGACAAGGGGAGGGCATGAGCAACCTCTCCGAGCTCGACCCGGATAACCCGCTCAAGCCCCTGCAGGCGGCCAGTTTTACCTACCCCATCGCGCTGGGGCCACGCCCATCACTAAAGGGGTTAATCCCCATCGAGAGCAGGGAGTCTTTGCCAAAAAGCGCACGATCACCCGCGATGGACTTCCTTTCGGGATGCAGGTACCGTTTTTCCGTCAGGGAAGGTGGTTTGAAATTCCTATAGTCCCATTCAAAGGAGAGACAATGCGCAGGATCGCCGGATTGCTGGTCGGGATACTGGTCGCGGGTACCGCGTTTTCCCAGACCTATCCCATTCATCCCATCAAACTGATTGTGCCGTTCCCGCCAGGCGGGGGTGCGGATACGCTGTCGCGGCCGCTCATTGAGCGCATGAGGCAGAAGCTCGGCCAGCCCATCGTGATTGAGAACCGCACGGGCGCTGCGAGCAACATTGGCACCGAGGTGGTCGCTAAGGCGGCGCCCGATGGCTATACGCTTCTTATAAACACCGATGGGATCGGCCTGTATCCGCTGCTCTACGAGAAGCTGCCCTACGACCCTTTTCGCGACCTCGCGCCGGTGACCTTCGTTGCAGAAACCCCGATGGTGCTAGCGTCCAATCCCACGCTCCCGGCTATGAACCTCTTGGAGCTCATTGAGCTCTTGAAGAAGGAACCGGGCAAGCTGGCCTTCGCCAATCCGGGGCAGGGTGCGCCGCACCATCTCGCCTTCGAGCTGTTCGCGCGACGTGCCGGCGTGCAGATGATCCAGGCGACCTACCGAGGAGGAGGGCCTGCCTTGCAGGACGTGATCGCCGGCCACGTGCATATCGGTATGTTCACGCTCGGCGCGGTGCTGGGGCATATCAATACCGGCAAGCTTCGCGCCTACGCCGTGACCACGGCTGCGCGCAGCCAAGTGGCACCGAACATTCCGACGATGGCCGAAGCGGGGCTTCCGGGCGTGCAGGCGAATCTGCGATTCGTGATCATGGCGCCTCGGGGCACCCCGCCCGCGATCATCCGTATGCTGCACGCGGCGGTCGCTGACTCAATGAGGGATGCAGAGTTGCGCGCTCTGCTCATCAAGCAGGGCTTCGAGCCGCTCGCCACCACACCTGAGGAGACCGACAAGACGATGCGCCAGGACCACGAGCGATGGAAACCGCTACTCAAAGCGGCCAACATCCGGCTGGAGTAGGCGCATGCCGGTGCTGAATCCCAAGGCCGACGCTGCACGGGTGTTTGCCGTGCTGGAGACGGGCGGCGTCGCCATCGTGCCGCTTGATGTCGCATACGCTATTTTTGGTGGTAACGGTGACGCAATCCGGCGCATCTTCGAGGCGAAGGGCCGCAGCTTCACTAAGCCGAACGGTATGCTCGCCGATTTCCAACTCTTCACCGAGCTGCATCTGGTCGGCGAGCGCGAGCGTGCCTTGGTGCACGCAGTCACGGAGGAGTATGGGCTGCCTCTCTCTATCGTCGCGCCTTTCCGCTCGGACCATACGATCTTCAAGTCGGTCGACACCTTCGCCATGGAGCGCTCGACTAAGATCGGTACTCTCGACCTGCTGCTGAACGCGGGGCCGCTGCACCGTGAGCTTGCGCGTCTGTCGCGCGAGCGCGGCCGTCCAGTGCTCGGCTCTTCGGCTAATCGCTCGCTGGGCGGAAGCAAGTTTTGGCTTCAGGACGTCGATGCGGAGGTGCGTGCCTCGGCCACCATCGAGATCGACTACGGCCTGTGCCGCTACGCGAACACACGCGGCATCAGTTCGACCATTATCGACCTTAAGACCCTGGAGGTGCATCGCTATGGTGTCTGCTTCGAACAGATCGCGGACATTCTGCGCCGGCACTTCAATATTAGGCTTGCGCCAGATCCTAAAGAAGGGTGACATGGGCAGGCTCTGGAACGGTTTGCTTGACGCATTGCTCGCGCATCCGGCCCCATCGCTGACGAGGTGATCTCTCACTTCGTGCGGTTCTGGAACGCGGCTGAACCGCACCTCAGTAGTCAGGTGCAAGAGGGCCTGCAGCCCTGGCTAGGAGTGCACCTTACGTCGCCGTTTTTTGAGCACTTATCATTTCATCTGGGGAATCAGCTTTTCTTCACCCGACTGGAGGATGTTGACGGGTGACTCAAGTTGCCGGGCTAGAACCGATCGGCGACATGCAGGCTGATTTCGGGCACTATTTCACGCCCGAGTCGGCAAAGTGGGGAAAGTTGATCCGCACTCTGAGCATAAAGCTCAAGTAATCAGAGGAAGCTTGGAATGAAAGCGTTACACGATCTGACCGCAACCGAAATTGTGCAGGCGGTCGATGAAGGGAAAACCACATGCGAGGCGGTCGTGCGCAACTGTCTGGATCACATCGCTGCGCGCGAGGACGCCATTGGCGCGTGGAACTTCCTGGAACCGGCACTGGCGCTGGAGCAGGCACGAATCATAGACCGCAGCGGCCGCAAGGGCGCCTTGCGCGGTGTGCCAGTCGGGGTGAAAGACATTATCGACACGGCGGACATGCCCACGGAATATGGCACACCGATCCATCGCGAGCACCGTCCGCGCATCGACGCAGCCTGCGTGGCTTTAACGCGCAGAGCGGGCGGTATTATCATGGGCAAGACGGTCACGGCCGAGTTTGCAAACCGGTACCCCGGCAAGACCCGGCACCCGATGGATCCCACCCGCACGCCTGGAGGCAGTTCGAGCGGTTCGGCCGCTGCCGTGGGCGATCACATGGTTCCGCTTGCCATCGGCACGCAGACCACTGCATCCAACATCCGTCCCGCCTCTTTTTGCGGCTGCGTGGGCTATCGCCCAACCTGGGGCGACATTCGCTGCCACGGCGTCATGGAGGTCGCGGGCTCGCTCGATACGCTGGGTCTTATTGCGCGCTCGGTAGCTGATGTGGCGCTGTATCGCGACGTTCTGGTGGGCACCAAGCCCGAGCCAATTACACCGCATCGTGGCGGTCCGCTGCGAGTGGGTTTCTGCCGTACGGCGATCTGGGACCAGTGTGAACCGCATGTGCAGGTCAGTCTCGAACAGTGTGCGCGGGTGCTGGCCCAAGCAGGAGCGCTGGTGAGCGATGTGACGCTGCCGGATGAATTCACCCGTCTCGAAGATGCCCAGCGGTGGATTTCGAGTTTCGAGTTCGCGCGCAATCGCGCGTGGGAAATTGATCATCACTGGGAGCAGATTAGTGAGTTCCTCCGTACCCATCGTCTCAGGGATGGCATGTCCTGCTCGTTCGAGCGTTATCGTGATGCGCGGACTTTCGCAGAAACCTGCCGCGGCATGATGGACACGTTCATTCAGGACTATGACGTGCTGCTGACCTCTCCGGTTTCGGGCGAAGCTCCCGTCGGCCTGAATTCCACCGGCAACACGTCTTTCTGCGCGATGTGGACCACGCTGCATGTGCCCGCGGTCACGCTGCCTTTCTTCACCGGGCCTAACGGCCTGCCGGTCGGTGCTCAGTTCATTGCTCGCCGCAATGAAGACCGGCGGCTCTTCCAGGCGGCGCAGTGGGTGACAGAAGCCTGGGAACGACGTTAGCGCGAGGGGCTGGCAATGCCGGCCAAAGGTTCGTCCAGTTCAGCCCGTCCGCCCCTTATTCAACCTTGATATTGGCCTCGCGGATAACCTTGGCCCATTTGCGCGTTTCGGACTGAATGTAAGCCGCAAACTGCTCGGGCGTATTCGTTGTCGCGACGATGCCCGATTCCAGCAGTCGCTTTTTGATATCCGGAGCAGCCAGCGCCTTGATGGTTTCTTCGTGTAGGCGCGTCACGATTTCCTTTGGCGTGCCGGCCGGCACAAATATGCCATACCAGTTGTTGGCTTCGAATCCCTCCAGCCCCGCCTCCGAAATGGTCGGCAGGTCGGGCATCAGCTCGAAGCGCTGGTTTCCTGTCATGCCGAGCGCACGAATCTTGTTCGCCTGGATTGAGCCGATGGCCGTGGACATGGTGGAGAACACTAACTGCACGTTTCCGGCGATGAGATCGAGCATGGCCGGCGCCCCCCCCTTGTAGGGGACGTGAACCATGCGCACCCCGGTCATTGCGTTGAAAAGTTCACCTGAAAGGTGATCCGTTGCACCGGGGCCGGATGAGCCGAAGTTCAGCTGGCTCGGGCGCGCTTTCGCCAGCGCAATGAATTCCTTCACGTTCTTCACGGGCAGCGATGGATGTACAACCAGCACGTTCAAGGCATTGGCGGCGAGGGTGACCGGAATCAGGTCCTTGACTGGGTCGTAGTTCATCTTCGCGTACAGGCTGGGGCTAATCGCAATCGGACCGATAGTACCCATGGTGATCGTGTAGCCGTCCGGAGCTGCTTTTGCGCCGAGTTCGACCCCCAACATACCGCCCGCACCGCCACGGTTGTCCACGATGACCTGCTGACCCAGAGCCGGCCCCAGTTTCTGTGCGATGGCGCGCGAGGTGATGTCGGCCCCGCCACCGGGCGCAAAAGGGCTGATCAGGCGCACGGCGCGATTGGGCCAGGCCTGCGCCTGCGCGGTATGCGGCAGCGCGAACAACAGCAGACCTATGGCGAAGGCGTGAAATGTGCTTTTCATGTTGAGTCCGCTATAACGTAGGGGTTTTCAGGGAACTATAAAGGTTATTTCTAGGTGCGACAATCCTGCCATGGTTGACCGACGACGGACAAGAGGAGGCGCACATGGCTGTGCTCGCGGCTGCACCTGACGCGCTTTCACGGGATGCTCGCACCCAACGCAAAGCTTCGTGCTTCGGTCGTGCCGGGTCCGGCGCAAGATACCAGCATCCCTACATACGAACACGTGCATGGGCTGGACCAGCTTCTGAAGCGCGTCTTCGATCTGAACCTCCAACATTGCCCGCAGCGCGGAGGCAACCTGAAGATCAGCGCCGCCATCGAGCAGCCGGCGCGGATCGCGAAGATCCTCACCTACCTGGGCCTGCCGGCGTGGGCCCCGCCGCGCTCACTGGCGCGGCGGCCGGAGTTATTTCAGGAGGCCAAGGCCATAACGGCCTTGCAACGGGGCTGACGATCCCGTACTGCCTAGGCTCCTGTGGCGCCGGGGGGCTGTGAGCGTCGAAGCGCGGCAACTCGGGTCGCTTAAAGGGGTTAATTCACATCGAGAGCGGGAGATTCTTCGCCAAACGGCGCACGATCACCCGCGATGGACTTCCTCTCTGGATGGCGATATCTTCGTGCACCAGAGAAAAAATGATTCAAAATTCCCATACTCCGGCGCATGCCGACCAAGATCTATTCCGATCCTGAATCAGGGAGCTCGACTGACATGAACCTGCTCCGTGCGCTGCTTGCTGTTTCACTATCCTTTGCCGCACCGCTCGCCGCCGCACAGTGGTCGCCGACGAAACCGGTGCGCATCGTCGTGCCTTTCCCCGCTGGCGGCATCGTCGACCTGATGGCGAGGACCCTGAACGACAAGCTCGGGACGCAACTCGGGCAGCCGGTGCTCGTCGGGGCACGACCGGGCGCCATGTCGAGCATCGGTACCGAGGCTGTGGCCAAATCCGAACCCGACGGCCACACCCTGCTGCTGGCGACGATTTCGCACGCCACGCTGCCGTGGATGACGACGGTGCCCTGGCACCCGGTAAACGACTTCGCCGGGGTCGCCCTGATCGGCGAAGTGGCGAATATCGCGGTGGTGCCGGCTTCGCTTGCGCCAAAAACAATGGCCGAATTTGTCACCTGGGCGCGAGAGCGGCCGGGCAAGGTGAACTACATCAATGCCGGCTTCGGTACCTCGCAAACGCTGACGGTCGAGCTCTTCCGCCGCAACCACAGGCTAGAGTTCGTGCCGATCGGCTACAAGGGGTATCCGCCGGCGATGCCCGACCTGATCCACGGGCAGATCCAGTTCAGCGTGGCGCCTTTCGGAGTGGCGTTGCCGCACGTGATGGCGGGCAAGCTGCGCGGCCTCGCCGTGCTCTCGGCGTCTCGCAACAAGCAGCTGCCCGGCGTGCCGACGTTCGCCGAGGCCGGATTTGCGGAGTCGGTGGTGGTGTCCTGGTACATGATCGTCGCGCCGGCGGCCACGCCGCGCCCCGCCATCGAGCGGCTAAACCTCGAGTTCACCCGAGCGATGGCCGACCCCGAGGTGTTGGCCCGGATCGAGAAGGTCGGCGGCGCTCCGCTCCCCACCGGCACCGCGGCCGAAGCACAGGCCATGCTGGTGCGCGAATCGGCCCGGTGGGGGAAGTTCATCCGGGAAAGCGGCTTGAAGATCGAGTAAGACGGCTCTTTGGCTGTGCAGGCCGGCAAGTTGATCCCGGTTGCTACGTCCCGGCTGCACTATCGCTTCGCTTAGTACCCGATCTATGCGCGTGCGGGCAAGTTCGGCAAGAGCGAGCACGGCGAGCGCCGCTTGGGGCCAGGGCTTAGGGACGGCCTAGCAGATTCTGGTGTAGCAGCTCAGTCGCTGCCTTTGGTGGGCGCCAGTTCAGTGCCCGGTCTGCCTGATACTGCCGGGACATGTCGCCACTGTCGACGCGCTCAGCTAACTGGTGATCCTCACCCGCTTAGCGGCTAATTTGTTGTGATTCGTAGGCCTCGGATCACGTCATGTCCATTTGCTCGAACGGCTGACTCACGCGGCCGATCAGTGAGTGCCCGCAGCAAGTCCTGAAATCGGCAACCTCATGGGTGCATTACCCCGACCAGACGCATGGCTGGGACGTGTCCAACCGAGGTGCCGCCGGCACGCCGGTGGACGGTAAATGCGGACGCGCCATGAATGTGTACAACAAGATCCCGGTGTGTCGAAGCGACCGCATAACCGACGATATGCGGCAGCGGATCAAGGAGTTTGTCCTCCTAGGGGTGGGGCGGTGATCGGGTTGGATGAGGCACTCGATGGGCGTCGTTTTCAACCGCGGGCTGCCTCGGCAAAGGTTTAGGCTTGGCGAGTGAATAGCTTGGTAATAGATTTTCGCTTCATGCGTACCCTGATTCGCCTAGTCCTTCTGGCGCTGCCGATGGTGGCTAGTTTGAATCCCTGATCCCTCCACAACACGGGAGACTAAAATCTGAGCGAGTGTGTTAAACAATACCTTCCAGGCCGCCAGATCAAGTTCTTCAAACCCATTCAGCCAGGTTGCCTGACGCACAGAGCCCCGCACCACGCGGGGCAGGCTTGTAGGATGCCTTTGAGCAAGGGGATAGGGGTTTTGCAAAAAGGATACTTTCCGAGAGAAAAGAATTTCCTTCCCTTCCGCGCCGCATAAAGCCAGCGCTTGAGGCCGGATCTGGGCTGCTGAGCGGCCGCTAGTGCCACAATTGGTCAAGCACTTGGGTCTGGGGTCGGGTTGGACATGGGTAACGGGGTCTTGTCATCGGCAGTCAGCTCACCGATCTCCTTAAGGGCGGTTTGAATAAGACTAAACACCACCACCCAGGCTACAAAGCCCAAGACCCAGAACTTGATCATGAACGGGCCTGCAAAGGGCAGGTTCCAGATGCAGTGCAGCCCCACGGGGACGGAAAACAGTAACAGGAACTTCGAGGACTTGATGGTCGAAATGAAGTCCTGATGCTCCTTGCGCGCGATCCAGTAGGCCGAACTCGCGATAGCCGTCCAGACGATGTGACCGAAAGGCGACATAGCTCCGCGCATCGTAATGTTGTCCAGCATGGCCGATGCATTACCCATGCCGATGCGTAGCGCGTAGCCCGCCGACTCAAAGGCGGCAAAGCCAGCACCTACCGCTGCGCCAAACAGCAGCGCATTGATTCGGTACCTGTAGCGCTCCATCGGCACCATCCGCAACGCGATTAGGAGAGTAATAAGTTTGCCCACCTCCTCGATGATCCCCGCTGCCGAAGGACCGAGGATGCCGAGCAGTGGCGTCACTGCGAATAGCACAAGCGAGATTAGGATCGACAGCGCTCCGCCCAACACCAGCATCTGGATCACTCTGACGATCGACACGTTCTTCGGGGTATTGATCTCGTAAAACAGTATCAATACGGAGAAGGGAACCGCAAATGAGCCGACGATGATTAAACCTGGGATGACATGAATATTTTTGTATTCATGCCAACTCAACAGAAACAGCCCGTAAACAAGCATTGCTCCAACAAGCACGCGAAAAAAAAGCCAAGGGCTAGGTAGCTGAGCCATGCTTTTGTGCAGAGCTGGTGTAGTTATACTGGAGCCCACCGTGAAGAGGTTTTCGACTTCGGCTGGATCGTGCCGTCGGAAGACCTCAGAAAAGAACGACGAAAGCGAAAACCCCTGAATGCTTTCCAGCCCAAGCCTAGACGTTATCAGGTCGGACGCATTCTGGAAGCCGTAACTACCTTGACCCGCCGCAGTGGTGCGTGCTTCAAGCGATGCTTGGGGCTGTCCTGGAGTGGCTTGAACACTTGTCGTTTCAGGCGGTGTATTCATCTCGTGACCTAATAAATTGGAGATCAAGCCTGAGATTCTAAAGCACTTTTGAATTCCTTTTTTTATTTTTAGGGTCGCCGCCCCGAGTCGCTTCTTGTTAAAGTGAAAAGTGGGGCCCTGCCAGGTAGGCGCCTATCGGCTCGATCACCCACTTGGGCAGCCGGGTTCACCAGCAATTCGCGGCCGCCATCTGGAGACACCACCCTAAACGGCCGGGTGCTTGTGCAACTGGGTGAAGATCAGGGTTCCGCGCACTTTGGGGCATCCTGACCTCGGCCGTCATCGGGCCCTGCAAGAACTGGTCAAGCAGTTCCTGTGGGATCTTGGGCAGCGCCGCCGATCGCTCGGCAATGGCCGCGTTCTTCAACTTCGTCGCGCTCGGCAAACATACTCCTGAAGGTCATGGTATGCCTGACACGCAAAATTGCGAACAGGCTCGTCTCCAGACAATGCACCAGCGTGCATTTGCCGTTGCACAATCGATGCCGAATACCCCAAAATCGGGGGCATGAACCCTATCCTCTATGCGATCCCGGTCTTCCTGCTGACGATCGCAATCGAATGTGCCTGGGCCTGCAAGCTGCGCGGCAACCAAACACCGCAGGCCGGTGGCGGCACGCGGCGCCTTTACGATTTCGCTGACACGATCGGTAGCATCCAGATCGGCGTGCTTAGCCGCATCGCGGTGGCTTTTCCGCGCCTGCTCACCGTGGGCATTTTTTTCCTGGTTCACCAGCAATTCGCGGTCGCCACCTGGGACCTGCAAAGCCCGCTGCACTGGTTAGCGGCGCTGCTAATCTATGACTTCTTCTATTACTGGAAGCACCGCGCCAATCATGAAGTGCGCCTGATGTGGGCCGGTCATATCACCCACCACAATAGCGAGTACTTCAATCTGTCGACGGCGCTGCGCCAGTCCTCCACCACGTTCATTTTCGATTGGATGTTCTACCTTCCCATGGCGGTGATGGGCGTGCCGGTGCAGATGTTCGTAGTGGTGGCGCTGATCGATCTGCTCTATCAGTTTTGGGTGCACACCGAATTAATCCCGAAAATGGGCTGGTTCGACCGTATCTTCGCGAGCCCGAGCAACCATCGCGTCCACCACGGCCAGGATGAGTACTGCGTCGATAAGAACTACGGCGGCATCCTCATCTTATGGGACAGGGTATTCGGTACCTTCCAAGAAGAGCGTGACCAACCCATCGCCTACGGCGTGCGTACGCCGCTGCAAAGCTTCAATCCGCTTTGGGGAAACTTTCACTACTACGCTCTAATCTGGCAAGACTTCCGCGCAGCGCGGGGCTGGTCCGCGAAGATTGAAGCGCTGTTTGCACCGCCGTCGGGCTGGCTGGGTGAAAAGCTGGGGTCGTTTGACGCTGCCAACTTCAAACGACATGAAGTGCTCGTCAGCCCTGGCATCCGGCGCTATGTGTTGGTGCAACATGCGCTGAATGTGGCGGGTGTCTGTGTGTTTCTCCTCTTTTTCAAGCAGTGGGCCCCTTGGCAAGGTGGCCTCGCGGCCGCGTGGATGGTGTGTGGCCTCGTGGCCACCACCGCCTTGATGGAGGCACGTCGCTGGGGCCTTTGGCTTGAGGTTGGCCGTTGGCTGACCGCGCCCTTGTTGGCGATAGCCCTGTGGGGGCTGGGCGCGGCGTGGGCCTGAAGTGACGGCCGACGCATTTTCAGACCTGGTGCTGTTCGCGGTGTGCGCCGGGCTGGCCTGGCATTGTCTGCCGACTGAGCGCGGCCGCGCCGGCATCGGTGTGGCTTGCGTCCTGATCGGCACGGCCGCCTTTCTCGGGGTGTTCCGATTTTCCTCTTGGGCTGGCGCGAGTGAGGCTGTTAAAGGCGCCCATCAATTCATGGCCCTGGTGGCTGCGGTGGGTGCATTTCCGATCTGGGCCATGAGCCTGGCCCAGCCCGATAGCGCCGTGGCGCGTCGCTTGGCGGGCGCGTGGTGGGTCGCCTTTGTGCTGGCCGGCGTGGGCGTGGCGCTGGTGGTGATGGGCGTGAAGTTGTGGCAACAGGTTGTACCGTTGCTTTGTGGGTCG
>Ga0194119_10003267_pt1 | contig 26278 bp, 24 predicted proteins | sample TA2MahC100mmetaG_FD_148620 | JGI IMG/M metagenome (GOLD analysis project Ga0194119, IMG submission 148620) | Freshwater microbial communities from Lake Tanganyika, Tanzania - TA2015018 Mahale Deep Cast 100m | ecosystem: Environmental > Aquatic > Freshwater > Lake | place: Tanzania: Lake...
ATACTCCACTGTGGGTGCGGCGTTTGCCTGCTGGCCGCCGAGCTGGCTGCCAAGGACCGCGCCCACCGCAGTCGCAACCGTCTTCCCATCGCCCCGGCCAATCTGGCTCCCCACGGCAGCGCCGAGTACTCCGCCCACGATCGTTCCACCCATGTTGCTGCCTGTGTTGCTCACCTGCACCGGTGCCTGATGGCACTGCTGCTGCGTCACGGTCACAAAGTTGGGTTGCCGGCCCACCACATAAGCCACATCCTGTTGCGCGAACGCCGCAGATCCCGAAAACCCGGTCCACGCTATCGGAGCAAGGCCCGCCGCCGCGACGAGGAGTCGGAGCTTTCGCTCAAGGCGAACGCTGCAGGGTTGGAGGGATGCAAGCATGAGACACCTCTCTGGTTAACACCGCAAAGGACTAGCATACTCCCAGGTGTGGTTCGGAGGTGGGTAGTCTCCGGTGGCGCGCCTCGGTGCAGCGCGTGGAGTTCCCTCAGGCGGCGGCCACGCCTTCTTCATCCCAACCATCGAAGTCCTGCAACCGGGAAGCCATCTCAGGTGGGGCGTAGCCATGGATGAGCGCGGTTCAGGCGGTGGGGCCACGGTGTTGCGTGGGGCGAGAATCCTCGATGCCCAACGTGGACGGATCCTCGATCCCTGCGAAGTGCTGATTGCCGAAGGCCGGATCCGGGCGATTGCGCCGCGCGTCGAAGCGGCACCGGGCACTGCGGAGGTCGATGCCGGCGAGGGCGTTGTGATGCCGGGGCTGATCGATTGCCACGTGCATGTGCTGGCCTCGCAGTTGCATTTAGGTCGACTGGCGCGACTTCCCAACGTGCTTGCGAGCCTGCGGGCAGTACCGATTCTCAAGGCGATGCTTCGGCGCGGATTCACAACCGTGCGCGACGCGGGAGGTGCTGACTTTGCCCTTGCGCAGGCGGTCGAGGACGGCACGATCGAAGGCCCGCGTATCTATCCTTCAGGCCGCGCGCTCTCGCAGACCGGCGGGCACGGCGACATGCGTGAGCGTGGCGACAGCGTGGAACCTTGCGCCTGCGCGCCGAATGTGGGTGCGATTGCGCGGGTGGTTGACGGTGTGGATGCAGTGCGCAAGGCGGTGCGCGAAGAGATTCAGCGCGGCGCACGCCAGATCAAGATCATGGCCTCGGGCGGTGTGGCGTCGCCCAACGATCCCATCCATTTCCTGGGCTACAGCGAGGACGAAATCCGCGCCGCCGTCGAAGAGGCCGCCAACGCGGGAACCTATGTGATGGCCCACGCCTACACGGCGCGTGCGATCGTCCGGGCGGTCCGTTGCGGGGTTCGCAGCATCGAACACGGTAACCTGGTCGACGCCGAAGCAGCCAGGGTGATGGCAGATCACGGTGCGATCGCAGTGCCCACGCTCATCACCTATGAGGCGCTCGCGCGCGAAGGCGCGGCGCTCGGCCTGGCACCGGAATCGGTGGCCAAGATCGAGGCGGTGCGCGGCAAGGGTCTGTCGTCGCTTCGAATCTACGCCGACGCAGGCGTACGCATGGCTTTCGGATCCGACCTGCTCGGTGCGTCGCATCGCTTCCAGTCCGAGGAATTCCGGCTGCGCGCGGGGGTCCTCGGCGCGGCCGAGGCGATCCGGGCAGCAACCGTGCATGCTGCGTATCTGCTCGGGGAAGAAGGACAACTCGGCGTTGTTGGCGTGGGGGCGATTGCCGACCTTCTGTTGGTGAAGGGCAATCCGCTCGAGGATATCGGGCTGCTGAGCGATCAGGCGGACGAGGCGATTGCCTGGGTGATGAAGGACGGTCAGGTGGTTGCGCGCGCGTCGTGCGCTGCGAAACAGGCCACCTGACGCGACTCACCCGCGCGTGCCTCGAGCAGCGGTCGCTCAGCCTTGCAGCGCGCATCGGCAAGCGGGCAGCGGGGATGAAAAGCACAACCGGTGGGCGGCGCCAGCGGATTCGGGACCTCACCGGCAACGGGCGTGCGCGCCCTGCCGGTACGCTCCAGGTCGGGAATCGCATCGAGCAGCATGCGGGTGTAGGGGTGCAGCGGCGTCTCGAAGAGTTCGCGCTTGGACCCAACCTCGACCAGGCGACCCAGGTACATCACGCCGACCCGATCGCTCACGTGGCGTACCACCGCAAGGTTGTGGGAAATGAAGAGATAGGTGAGGCCCTGGTCGGCCTGCAGGTCCTTCATCAGGTTGAGCACCTGCGCCTGCACCGAGACGTCGAGCGCCGATGTGGGCTCGTCGCAAACCAGGAAATCAGGCTCGGAGGCGAGCGCGCGCGCAATCGAGATCCGTTGGCGTTGCCCCCCCGAGAACTGATGCGGGTAGCGTTCGGCGTCGGCCGCGGCCAGACCCACCTGATCGAGCAAGTGGCCGACCCGCGCCCCGATCGCAGTTTCCTCGCGTTTCAGTCGATGCACCCGGATCGGCTCGGCAATGATCCGGCCAACCGTCCAGCGTGGATTGAGGCTCGCGTAAGGATCCTGGAAGATCATCTGGATGCGGTGACGGACCTGGCGCTGCGGGGTGGCATCGGTGCTGTCGACCGGCGCGAGCGGGGCGCCGTCAAACCAGACCTCTCCAGCCGTGCAGGCGTAAAGACCAACCAGCAGGCGCGCAACCGTGGACTTTCCGCAGCCCGACTCGCCGACCAGTGCAAAGGTTTCCCCCTGGCTGATTGCAAAGCTCACTGCGTCGACCGCGCGAAGATGAAGTCGGGGCTTTCCTTCAAGAAGCCGATTGAGGAAGGGCTCGCTTACATCGAAGGTCTTGCTGATCGCACGGGCCTCGACGAGCCTGGTTCCCTTGGCGGGCGATGCGTTCATCCGACTTCCTCGGCCCGCCAACAGGCGGCGGAGGTGTTTCCGAGACGCTGCAACTCGGGCCGCTCGCGTTCGCACTGCGGGGCACGCCTTGTGCACCGCGGATGAAAAGCGCAGCCCGGGGGTATTGCGTTGAGTCGTGGCATTGCGCCGTCGATCTGTGCCAACCGCTGCCGGGTTTCCCGGACCGAGGGGATCGAGGCCATCAGTCCCTGGGTGTAGGGGTGACGGGGCCGGTGGATCGTAGCGTCGACCGGCCCGATCTCCGCGATCCGCCCGGCATACATTACGGCGACCCGATCGGCAGTCTCGGCAATCACGCCCATGTCGTGGGTGATCAGCATGATCGCGGTACCCGATGCGCGTGCAAGCGACTTCAGCAGCGTGATGATTTGGGCCTGGATCGACACATCCAGCGCGGTGGTTGGTTCATCGGCAACGATCAGCTTGGGTTCGGCAGCGAGTGCGAGCGCGATCACCACCCGTTGGCGCATGCCGCCCGAGAATTGGTGCGGGAAATGGTCGATCCGCACCTCGGGCGCAGGGATGCCGGTGCGCGCAAGCAGTTCGATCGCCCGCGCCCGGGCCTGAGCGCTGCTGAGCGGCAAATGGGTCTGGATGGTGTCGCTCAACTGCCGGCCAACGCTGAAGAGCGGATTGAGCGAGGTGAGCGGATCCTGAAAGATCGCGGCGATTTCCTTGCCCCGTACGCGCCGCATGGCCTCCAGGGGCAACTGGTCGATGCGCCGGCCTTCGAGCAGGATTTCGCCCGCGGCGATTCGCCCCGGAGGCTCGAGCAGTCCGATGATCGCAGCGCCCGTCAGGGACTTCCCGGCGCCCGACTCGCCAACGACCCCGAGTGTTTCGCCCCGCGCGATCGAAAAGCTCACATCGTCGAGTGCAGTGAGCACCCCGCGGCGCGTGGGGAACTCCACCCGCAAGCCGCGCACCTCGAGCAGCGCTGTACCCGGGTCTGCAAGCGGCGGCGCAGGCGCATACCCGGACGCCACCGAAAACCCGGGGTGTGCGCTGCGCGGTTCAGTGGAGCTTGGGGTTGAGGGCATCGCGCAGCCAGTCACCCAGCAGATTCACCGACATGCACAGCAGCACCAGCGCTGCGCCTGGAAACACCACGAGCCACCACTCGCCCGAGTAAAGGAAGTTGTTGCCGTTGTTGATCATCGTACCGAGCGAAGGCGTCGTGGGCGGAACGCCCACGCCCAGAAAGGAAAGCGTGGCCTCGGTGATGATCGCGGTGGCAATGTTGATGGTTGCGATCACGAGCACGGGTCCCGTGACGTTGGGAAGTACATGCCGCAGCATGATCGTGAGGCGCGGCACCCCGATCACCCGCGCGGCCTGCACATACTCCTTGTTCTTCTCCACCAGCGTCGAGCCGCGGACCGTACGCGCATACGAGACCCAGTTGGCCAGGCTGATCGATCCGATGAGCACCAGGATGGCCAGCGTGTCGCCCTGGCCCTCGTGGCTGAACACTGCGCGTGCAACTCCGTCGATGAGGAGGGCAATCAGGATGGCCGGAAAGGACAGTTGCACATCGGCAATGCGCATGATCACCGCATCGATCCGACCGCCGACGAACCCCGATACAAGGCCAAGGGCAACACCGAGCAGCATCGCGAGCAGCACCGAACTCAGGCCCACCAGCAAGGAGATGCGCGAACCGTAGAGGATCGTCGAGAGCACATCACGTCCCTGATCGTCGGTGCCAAGCCAGTAGCGCATGCTGCCCTGCGCAGCCCATGCCGGCGGCAGCAGCGAGTCATTGAGGTCGAGACTGGCAAGATCGAAGGGATTGAAAGGCGCAACCCATGGCGCGAACACCGCTCCGCAGGCCATCGCAAGTGCCACGAGAAGCGCTCCCTGCGCAACCCGGGAGCGCAGGAAACTGTAGCCCACCGGGCCGTCGAACCATTGCCGCATCATGGCGTGAAGGCCCGCCCCGGCGCACACCGCGTCATGCGGGCCCCACCGATCAAGCCCTCGACGCCGTGGGTCGTTCCACCCGCAGTCGGGGATCAACCGCGAAGTAGAGCAGATCGACCGTGAGGTTGATCACCACGAACACCAGCGAAATCATTACGAGGTAGGCTGCCATGATCGGAATGTCGGCGGTCTGTACCGACTGGATGAAGAGCAGCCCCATCCCTGGCCACTGAAAGACGGTTTCAGTGACGATCGCAAAGGCAATGAGCGAGCCCAGCTGAAGTCCCACGATCGTGATCACCGGGACCAGGGTGTTCTTGAGCGCGTAGGTGAAGTTGACCATCTTTTCGCGAAGTCCCCGGGCACGGGCGAACTTGATGTAGTCGGTGCGCTGCACTTCGAGCATTTCGGCGCGAACCATGCGCATGATCAGCGCGATCTGGAAGATCGCAAGCGTGATCGAGGGCAGGATCAGGTGACGCAGCCCGTCGGCCGTCAGCAGTCCGAGGCTCAGGCCCTGCCAGCGGAGGACATCGCCGCGACCGTAGGAAGGAAGCCAGCCGAGCAGCACAGCAAACAGGAGAATCAGGAAGATCCCCAGGAGAAACACCGGCAGCGACACCCCGAGAAGCGAGACTCCCATGAAGATCTGGCTGAGAAGACTGTTTCGTCTCAGGGCAGTGTAGACGCCCATCGGAATCCCGGTTCCGAGCGCAAGCACTCCGGCGCAGACGGCGAGTTCGAGCGTGGCCGGAAACCGCTCGGCCAGCAGTTCCGACACCTTGCGCCCTTGACGGTACGACACCCCGAACTCGCCCTGCATCGCGTTGCCCACGAAATGCATGAACTGCACATGGAAGGGGTCGTTGAGTCCGAGGTCCCTGCGCAACTGCTCGCGTTGCTCGGCAGTCGCGTCCTGTCCGAGCATCGACAACACCGGGTCTCCCACGTACTGGAACAGTGAGAAGGCAATGAACCCCACCACCAGCATCACGATGCAGGCCTGGAGAAGGCGTCGGAGAACAAACACAAACATGGCGCACCGCCAGAGCGGATCAGGATTGCGGATCGCCCCGGCCACCAGCACGCGTGGCGGTCGCCGGGCTTGACATCCTGCCGGGCACCACCCGGGGCAGGGCGTCCTCCGGCACTCGGACGGTCGCGGCACCAGCGGCTCGACGCGTCCTCAGCAAGGGCGGATCCTGAACGTGGGCAACGGCGCGGCAGGTCCGCACCGCCACCCGGGGGGCGTTGGATCCAGCTTGCCTACTTCACGGTCGCGTAGTACATCTTCGGTGCATCGTTGGAGTTGTGCGCGATGCTCACCGACTTCTTCATGGCCCAGGGCCTCATCTGATGGTGCAGCGGAATGTAGAGCGCGTCGTCGCGGGTGATGGTGAGTGCCTCGCGGATCAAGGCGTCGCGCTTAGCCTTGTCCATCTCGGTTTTCATGCTCTCGACCAGTGCGTCAACCTTGGCGTTACTCACTTTGCTGAGATTGAAGTTTCCGTCTGCTCCGCTGGTACGGGTGCGCACAAGTGATTGCAGCGAGTAGAGCGCATCATAGGTGGCGACGCCCCAGCCGAGAAGGTAGGCGCTCGAATCGAAATTCTGGATCTTGGCGATGAAGGGTCCGAAGGGCATCGCGTTGAGCCGGGTTTTCACGCCGACCTTCGCCCACATGCCAACGATCGCCTGGCAAACCTCTTCATCATTGACATAACGGTTGTTGGGACAGTCGAGGGTGAATTCGAAACCGTTGGGGTAACCGGCCTCGGCGAGCAGCCTCTTCGCTCCCTCGATGTTGGCGGGGCCGACCTTGTCGAGCTCAGCGCTGTGGCCGTTGACACCCGGCGCAACAAGGATGGCGGCGGGCAAGGACAGGTTGCGCATGATGGTGCGCTGAATGGCAGGACGGTCGACCGCCATGGAAAGGGCGCGCCGCACCCTCACATCCTTGAAGGGGTTTGCGCCCTTCTGGCCGTATTTGAGTTCATCGCTGCCCTGGTCGAGTCCGATGAAGATGGTACGTACCTCGGGACCGTCGAGCACGAAAAGGTTCGCGTTGGAGCGAAGCTTGCTCACGTCCTGCGTGGGAAGATCGGTGACGAGATCGACGTCGCCGGCAAGCAGCGCGGCAACGCGGGTTGCATCAGCCTTGATCGGCGTGTAGATCACCTCGGTGACGTTGCCGTCGAGCTTGCCCCACCAGTTCCGGTTTGCGGTCATCACGATCCGCTGGTCGGGTGCCCACTCCTTGATGATGTAGGGCCCTGTGCCATTGGTATTGCGCGAGGCGAAGGTATCCTCCTTGGCCTTGTAATCCTGGACTTTTTCCGACTTGTTCTTGACCGCCCAATCACGGTCCATGATGAGAAAGGTCACCAGACTGTTGAGGAGAACGGGGTTGGGCTTGTCGAGAATCATGTCGATCGTGTGGTCGTCGATCTTGCGAATCTCCTTCACCCCCGCCACATAAATCTGCATCGTTCCCTGCGGCTGCCGGATGCGGTCGAAGGAAAAAACCACATCGTCGGCTGTAAACGCCGCACCGTCGTGGAACTTGACGTCCCGGCGGAGGTTAAACCGCCAGGTGGTCGGATTGAGGGCCTGCCAGCTTGTGGCGAGACTTGGCTCGATATTGTACTGTTTGTCGTAGCGAACAAGTCCCTCGTAGGCGTGCCCGACGACATTGTTGGTCGTTGCGTGGTTTTGCGAGTGCGGATCAAGGGTGAGGATATCGTTTTGGGCGGCCCACTTGATCGGTGCGGCCTGCGTCCCGCCGAGGCTGATCAGGGAAAAACCGAGGGCAAGGCATCCGGTCAGCGCGACGCTGCGGATTCTTGCGGTGACCGCCACTGGAAAACCCCGCATGCTCCGGGCAAAGGAAACGGCTTGAGGTTTGAACATGATCCACTCCCTGTTGGTGAATCCGGGATCTTAGAACTCTCACGACCAAACCGTAAATCCCCGACTGCTCGAGGTGGTTTGGCTGGCCCGAAGCAGGCACTGAGGTGCCCAGGGTTTGCGGGTTTCGTTCGGAGCCTTGACCCGGAGTGTGATTCGGGTGGAGGACAGGGTTTGCAGAAGGCGGCGGCCGGCAGCCCTGGGGCAAGGCTTGGCGTTGCTCAATTCAGCAGTCTCACCCTCTTTTCGGCGTAGAGCGCCGCCAGCAACTGGCCCAGGGCTTGCCAGTGCCCGGGTTGCAAGTGCTGCAATTCACGCGGCAGAGGCTGACTTTGGGGGTTGGCAATGAAACAAAAAGCCTTCTCCACAAGCTCGGTCGACAGTGTTTCGATCTGCATGGTCAACTCCATCCTTGAGTGGGGGCCGGATCGGTTGTCCCTGGCCGCCTTGCGAGAGGGAGTTGGGGTCAGCAGTCTGCGAAATCAACCCCGCAGATACGCTGGAAGAGCAGAAAGCCGTGACGTTGGAAGAGCAGAAAGCCGTGGAGTTGGGGGCTTGGGAGCCTGATGCCACCGCGAGAACTGTCAGATGTCCGGTTTCCGGTGCATCTGGTCGGTGGCCGACCAGACCCGCAGGAGGGCCCGGAGGCCCTTAGGACAGTGGATCTTTGGCCCGTGACGTTCAAACGTCCCAGAGGGTTCAAAGCCCAGGAGGCCCGCAAGCCGTGGAAATCTTTCAACCCAAAGCGTGATGGACCGGAAGACCCGCCCTCTGCTCGCCGCCACGGCGGCAGTTTGGGTGCACTCGGAGGATCTAACCCTCCAATCCGGCCTCAGCGCAGAGCGTCCTCTGCAAGTGCGCGCGCAACTGCGCGGTCGTCGATCATGAAGCGACCCTCGCGGATCGCGGCCTTGATCTCCTCGAGCATTCCGGTGTTGAGCGCTGGCGGGTCGCTCATCCAGGAGTCGTCGCTGATCGAGGCCATCCGGTCGGTACGGACTGCGGGCTGGCTTGACGGGGCTGAGGTTTGCGCTCCAGCGGGATTCTGCGTGAGGCGCGCCAAGTCCGGACTACGGCCGCCAGCGCTTTCACGCACGCCCTCGGCACTGACCGTGGGCGACCCGGAATTGGCGAGCGGAGAAGAGATTGGAGCAGCGTGGATCTTCATGCATCGGATAGTAAACGAGTCCGTTCTGCAATGCAAGCTCTGCCCCTGGTCCATAAAAAGGTTTTGGCCCCTTTAGTACCCCAATCAACCGCAGTGTCCACGTTGGCGTGGTTCGGGATTCAGTTGCGTCGTTCGAGGGCGTAGTCACAAAGCGCAACGAGTGCCCGTTGCGCCTCGCCTTCGGGTAGGAGGCGGGCCGCCTCGCGAGCGGCAGCGGCTTCGCGTTGCGCCTGGCATCGGGTGTAGTCCAGCGCTCCGCTGTCACGCACTGCAGCGAGGATGCGCGGAAAATCGGGGTGTTCGCGATCCACCCCACCTGCGCCAAGCGCCTCCCGCACCATGTTGCGCTGGCTCAGCGTGCCGGTCCGGACGACATGGATAAGAGGCAGCGTGGGCTTACCTTCCCTGAGGTCGTCGCCAGGGCGTTTGCCCGTTTCGAGGAAAGTCCCCTCGTAGTCGAGGACGTCGTCGATCAGTTGAAATGCGGTTCCGAGCCGTCCGCCATATTCGGCACAGGCGAGTTCGAGGCTGGCCGGGACCTGACAGAGGATTGCAGCCAGTTGGGCAGCCGCCTCAAAGAGTCGGGCGGTCTTGTAGCGGATCACCTTGAGGTAGCGCTCCTCGTCCACGTCAGGGTCACGAACATTGAGGAGTTGCAGCACCTCGCCCTCGGCGATGGTGTTGGTGGCGTCTGCGAGCACCTGCATCACCCGCATCAGGCCCGGTTCAACCATCATCTGAAATGCGCGCGAATAGAGAAAATCGCCCACGAGGACCGAGGCGGCGTTGCCGAAGGCTGCATTGGCGGTTTCGCGACCGCGGCGCAGGTCTGACTCGTCGACCACATCGTCATGCAACAACGTGGCGGTGTGGATGAACTCCACGACCGCCGCAAGCAGGAGTGCATGCCGGTCGGGCGCGGCATCACGGCGTAGCGCCCGACTCAGCAGGCAAAGGATCGTAGGCCTGAGCCGCTTGCCGCCTGCCCCGATGATGTACTCTGCGACGGTCTGGATCAGCCCCACCTCGGAGTGGAGACGCTCCCGGATCACGTCGTCGAGGCCGCGCAGGTCGGTGGCAATGAAGGGAAAGCGGTCAGCGGGTGGAGTAGCGCTGAAGACCGACCGAGGCATGGGTACTTGGTTCACCGCGCGATTATACGGAGCGACCGTCGAGCGGGATGGGGCCGGGGTGCGCGCATGCACTTTGGCGATCCACTGCGATCGAAGCACGTGGACGGCAGCGGATCGATCCAGGGCAAACGAAGGAGATGGGCCTGGGGAGCGCGCGAAAGTGCGACCCGGGACCCGGTCCAGTCTCATCAGAGCTGATCTTAGGGATCTGATCTGATCTGATCTGATCTAATCTGAAGGATCTCATCCGGGCTTTGACCCGAATGATCTTTACGGATAATATCTGCGGTTAACCAGAGTTTGGGTCGTTGCTTTGCCGGGTGGGTTCCGGAGGGGATCCCGACCCCGCAAGCGCTTCCGCAGGGTTGTCCGGCGGTTCCGTGCCGGGGGCCCGTTGCGCTCCCCTCGAGTCTGGGTTGGCTGGCTCGGATTGCCTCAACAGGTCGAGTCGCCTGGGTACTCACCCAGGGCGTGAAGGATTTTGCAGGGAATACTTATGTATGCAGTGATCAAGACAGGTGGCAAGCAGTACAAGGTTGCTCTGGGCGAGAAACTGAGGATTGAGCAGATCGCAGCCGAAGTTGGCGCGGTGGTGAGGCTCGATCAGGTCTTTGCCGTGGGAAGCGGTGAAACGATCGCTCTAGGCGATCCGCTGCTTGCCGGTGCCAGCGTGCAAGCCACGGTGCTTGCACACGGTCGCCACGACAAGGTGCGGATTTTCAAGATGCGCAGGCGCAAGCACTACCAGAAACGGCAGGGCCACCGGCAGAACTTCACCCAGATCCAGATCAGCCACATCGGACTCGGGGAAGCTGTGGGAACTGCAGAGGCGGGCGGGCCAGCACAGGGACCAACATCCGCCGACCGCAGCGGAGACGCCAGCGGCGCCAGCGGCGGAGATGCCATCGGCTCTAGCGGCGGAGATGCCAACGGCGCCAGCGGCCGCGTCTGAGGCAATCGCCAACTGAAGGGATCCCAATCCACCTCCACCGGTGCGAAGGCTCAGCGATCGGCACCTGAGCGAAGCCCACGCCTCCAACACCTGAGCGAGGGCTCAGCCATCTACAACCAAGCGACGCGGCCGCGAGCGCCGCGCGCAATCCGGGCACGAAGGAACTGGCAGACATGGCACAGAAGAAAGGCGGCGGATCGACCCGCAACGGACGCGATTCCGAATCCAAGCGACTTGGGGTGAAGGTCTTCGGTGGACAGGAGATCTCTGCTGGAGCCATCATCGTGCGCCAGCGCGGCACCCAGTTTCATCCAGGTCCGAATGTGGGGGTGGGCAAGGACTTCACGCTCTTTGCGCTTGCCGATGGGCATGTGCGATTCCGGGTGAAGGGCCCCTTGAACCGGCGCACCGTCAGCGTCGAACCGCTCCAGGCCTGATCGCCATCCGCTGACGGGAGCGCTGCTCCGGGCGGATCGATGCGCCGATGGCGTGATCCCTTGCCGCCATGAAGTTTGTTGATGAGGCCTGGATCGAGGTGCTCGCCGGCGCCGGCGGCAATGGGGTGGTTTCGTTCCGACGCGAAAAGTACATCCCCTTCGGAGGGCCCGATGGCGGCGATGGGGGCCGTGGAGGGTCGGTTCATGCGGTGGCCGATCCCAACATCAACACCCTGATCGACTACCGTTATGCGCGCAAGTTCACCGCGCGCAAAGGGGAGAACGGACGAGGCTCCGACCAGTACGGCGCAGCAGGCGATGACGTGCTGCTGCGGGTGCCGGTCGGTACCCGTATCCGCGATGCGGAAAGCGGAGATCTGCTTTTCGACCTCACCCAGCCCGGAGAGCGGGTCTGCCTTGCCAAGGGAGGCGATGGGGGCCAGGGCAACCTGCACTTCAAGACTTCAACCAACCGCGCACCCCGCAGGGCCACCCGCGGCTGGCCGGGTGAGGAGCGCAAGCTGCAACTCGAACTTCTGCTGCTCGCCGACGCTGGACTTTTCGGGCTTCCAAACGCCGGCAAGTCCACGCTGATTGCCGCCCTCTCCAACGCACGACCGCGGATCGCGGATTACCCGTTTACGACACTGCACCCGCAACTCGGCGTCGTGCGGGTGGGACCCGAGCGCAGTTTCGTGTTGGCCGACCTTCCCGGGCTGATCGAAGGCGCCTCCGAGGGTGCAGGGCTCGGGCACCAGTTCCTGCGGCATCTGCAGCGCACCCACCTGCTGCTCCACATCATCGATGTGCTGCCCTTTGACCCCGGAGCCGATCCGCCGGCCCAGGCCCGCGCGCTGGTGCGCGAGTTGCAGCGCTACGACCCGGCGCTTGCCGCCAAGCCACGCTGGGTGGTGCTCAACAAGATTGACATGCTCGAGGCCCCCACCGCGCGAGCGCATCTCGATGGCCTGCGCAAGCGGCTGCGTCTTGCACGCGGCACGCCGTGCTTTGAAATTTCGGCACGCACCGGCGAGGGCATCCGTGCACTGCTCTACGCCGTGATGGACCATATCGAAGCGGGTCGGGAACCGTTGGCGCCGGAACCGGATGTGCGCTTTCAGCCACTTGGGGCCTGAAATGCCAGCGGCCCCGCGGCAAGTGCTCTGCGATGCGCAAAGGCTGGTGGTGAAGGTAGGGTCCAGCCTGGTGACCGATGAGGGGCGAGGACTGGATGTGGCCGCGGTGGCCAACTGGGCGCATGAGATTGCGGCCTTGCGCCAACGCGGGCGCGAGGTGCTGCTGGTGAGTTCGGGTGCGGTCGCCGAAGGCATGAAGCGACTTGGCTGGAGTCGCCGACCCCACGCCATGCAGCAGTTGCAGGCTGCTGCGGCCGTGGGCCAGATGGGCCTGGCGCAGGTGTACGAGAGCGAGTTTCGGCGTCACGGCATGCAGACCGCGCAGATTCTGCTCACCCATGACGACCTCGCCGACCGCACCCGGTACCTCAACGCCCGCTCCACGCTCACGACGCTGCTCGCGCTCGGTGTGGTGCCGGTGATCAATGAAAACGACACCGTGGTAACCGACGAGATCAAGGTGGGAGACAACGATACGCTCGGCGCGCTGGTGGCCAACCTCATCGAGGCCGATGTTCTGCTGATCCTCACGGATCAGGCAGGGCTCCACACCGCCGACCCTCGCATCGACCCCCAGGCGCGCTTGCTCCACAGGGTGCGCGCCGGCGACCCAGCGCTCGAGTCGGCGGCAGGAGGTGCGGGGAGCCCTCTGGGCAAGGGCGGGATGTTGACGAAGGTGCTCGCTGCGCGGCGCGCAGCCTCGGGCGGTGCACACACCGTGGTGGCGAGCGGTCGGGAGCCCGGGGTGCTTCGGCGGCTGGTTGAGGGTGAGGAGCTCGGTACGCTCTTTGTTGCCGACACCCCGAAGCTTGCCGCGCGCAAGCAGTGGATTGCCGATCAGCTTCAGTTGCGTGGCGCCCTGGTGCTCGATTCCGGTGCGGTGGTCGCGTTGCTGCGCGACGGCAAGAGTCTGCTGCCGGTGGGGGTACGGATGGTGCAGGGCGACTTCGCGCGTGGCGACGTGGTGGCGTGTGTCGACGCGGATACTCAGGAGGTTGCCCGTGGCCTCATCAACTACGCAGCCTCGGACGCGCGCAGGATCATCGGGCGCGCCTCGGGCGAGATCGCATCGATTCTCGGCTTCGTGGAGGAGCCGGAACTCATCCACCGCAGCAACCTGGTGCTGCGCGGCTGAACCCCTACATCACCGCGCCGAGTTGCCAGGGGACGAATTCGTCATTGCCGATGCCAAGTACCTCGCTCTTGCTCTTTTCGCCGCCTGCAACCCGCAGGATGCACTCGAAGATCTCGCGGCCCTTTGCGGCAACCGGGGTCTCGCCGTCGACGATGTCGCCGCAGTTGATGTCCATGTCCTCCACCATGCGGTGATAGAGCGCGGTGTTGGTGGCAAGCTTGATCGAGGGCGCGGGCTTGCATCCGTAGACCGAGCCCCGTCCCGTGGTGAAGCAGATGAGGTTGGCTCCTCCTGCGACCTGTCCAGTGGCCGAGACGGGATCGTAGCCAGGGGTATCCATGAAGACGAAACCATGGGCCTGGACCGTATCGGCGTAGTGATAGACCTCGACGAGGTTGGTGGACCCTGCCTTGGCCACTGCGCCAAGGCTCTTTTCCAGGATCGTCGTGAGCCCGCCGGCCTTGTTTCCGGGAGAGGGGTTGTTGTCCATCGAACCATCGTTGCGCTCGGTGTAGGTCTCCCACCACCGGATTCGGTCGATCAGCTTGTTGGCCACTTCGCGCGACACCGCCCGGCGGGTGAGAAGGTGTTCTGCGCCGTAGATCTCGGGCGTTTCGGAAAGGATCACGGTGCCCCCCTGCGCAACCAGCAGATCGCACGCGGCACCAAGCGCAGGGTTTGCAGTGATCCCGGAGTAACCATCAGACCCGCCGCACTGGAGTCCCACGGTGATGTGTGCTGCGCTCACTGGCTCTCGTCGCAGCGCATTGGCGGGCGCCAGCATGCGCTCGACCGCGGCGATGGCGGCCTCGGTGGTCTTGCGGGTGCCGCCGGAGGTCTGGATCACCAGAGCCTGCAGGAGCGGATTTTCCTCGAGCGACTGCGAGAGGAAGAGCGCATCCATCTGGTTGGCCTCGCAGCCCAGACCGATCACCACCACGCCCGCGAAGTTGGGGTGTCTGGCATAGCCGGCGATCGTCTTGCGCAGCAGATCGATCCCGGCGCCGTTGGAATCCATGCCGCATCCCGAGGCATGTGTGATGGGGACGACGCCGTCCACATGCGGGTAGGCGGCCAGACGCTCGGGCGTGAAGTGCGCGGCCACGAACTTCGAGACCGAGGCCGAGCAGTTCACGGTGGAGATCACGCCGATGTAGTTGCGGGTGCCCACCCGCCCGTCCTCGCGGACATAGCCCATGAAGCTTGCCGGTGTTGCCTTCGCGGTGGGGCGGCAGTCGACGCCGACGGCATAGTCCCGCGCAAACATCTCGAAAGCCAGATTGTGGGTGTGTACATGCGCGCCCGCCGCGATCGCCTCGCGGGCAAAGCCGATGATCTGGTTGTAGCGCCGCACCGGTTCGGCCGCTGCGATGGCACGGGTGGCGATCTTGTGGCCCGGGGCAATCGACTGAAGGAGGCGGATCGGCCGTTCACCGTCGTGGATTTCGCTCTGCGCGGCAAGGGGGCGAATGGCAATCACCACGTCGTCTTGCGGATGCAGGCGAAGGATCGCCTTGCGCAGCATCGTGACCGTCTGGGTTGGGTGTTCCATGGCATTGGTTCCCTGCAAAAAGCGGATCGGATCGAGGGGACGCCTTCGGGCGTCAGCCCGTGTGAGGCAAGTGCGCAGTGTAAAGTCGCGGCAGGAAAACTTCCGGGAACGCTCCCATGGATCCACGAAGACTGGCCGGCAAGAAGGTGCTGATCACTGCGGCAGCGCAGGGCATGGGGCGCGCTGCTGCGCTGGCGATGCTGCGCGAGGGCGCAAGCGTGGTGGCCACCGACCTGCGCGAGGACCTCCTTGACAGCCTGCGCACCGAGGCGCCGCAAGGGCAGCTTGAGACCTTCAGGCTCGATGTGACCGATGCGTGCGCCATCGCTGCCCTGTGTGCCGAGGTGGGAGCCGTCGATGTGCTGTTCAATTGCGCAGGCTACGTCCATCAGGGCACGATCTTCGAGTGCTCCGAAGACGAGTGGGATCGCAGCTTTGCGATCAACGTGCGTTCGATGTTCCGGATGATTCAAGCGGTGCTCCCCTCGATGCTTGCCCGCGGAGGCGGTTCGATCATCAACATGGCCTCGGTGTGCGGATCGGTGAAGGGTTTGCCCAATCGATTCATCTACGGCACCACGAAGGCTGCGGTGGTGGGACTGAGCAAGTCGATCGCTGCAGATTTCGTCACGCGAGGCATTCGCTGCAACGCTGTGGCGCCCGGGACGGTGGAAACCCCGTCGCTGCTCGAACGCATGCACGCGCTTGGCGATATCGAGGAGGCCCGAAGGATGTTCACAGCGCGCCAGCCGATGGGGCGACTTGCGCAAACCGACGACATCGTTCCGATCCTGGTGTATCTGGCAAGCGACGAGAGCCGGTTTGCCACCGGGCAGGTCTTCCAGATCGACGGCGGAATGACGATCTGAGAGGTGAGGGATTCTGGCAGGGCAAGCGACGCGGCCCCGGGGCTGCATGGATACGGACGTTCACAGGAAGGAGATGGGATGAAACTCGTGCGTTACGGCAGTCCAGGCAGGGAAAAACCGGGACTCGTGGATGCGGAGGGAAAGCTGCGCGACCTCTCGGAGGTGATCACCGAACTCGGTCCGGAGCAGCTTTCGCCCAAGGGACTGGCGCAGATCGCCCGGCTCAGGACCGCGGAGCTACCCTTGGTGAGCGGGCAACCGCGGTTTGGCGTGCCCTTCAGCGGCTCCACGAAATTCGTGGCGATCGGGCTCAACTACTCGGACCATGCCGCCGAGACCGGCAACCCGATTCCCTCGGAGCCGATCATCTTCCACAAGACGCTCACTTGCATGCAGGGCGCCAACGACGATGTGATGCTTCCCAAGGGTTCGGTGAAGAGCGATTGGGAGATTGAACTCGGCCTTGTGATCGGTACGCGCGCCACGAACGTGAGCCGAGAGCACGCGCTCGAGCATGTTGCCGGCTACGTCATGGCCAACGATGTGTCGGAGCGCGCGTTCCAGATGGAGCGCGGGCCCACCTGGGATAAGGGCAAGGGTTGCGACACTTTCGGGCCGGTCGGGCCCTGGCTTGTGACGCGCGACGAGATTGCCGATCCCCAGGCGCTTGACATGTGGCTGGCGGTCAACGGTCAGCGGATGCAGTCGGGCAACACCCGGACGATGATCTTTGACTGCGCCACGATCGTGTCGTACGTGAGCGAATTCATGTCTCTCTTTCCCGGGGACCTGATCGTGACGGGTACACCACCGGGCGTGGGTCACGGCTGCAAGCCTCCGCGCTACCTCAAACCCGGCGATGTGATGACGATGGGGATCGCCGGGCTTGGGGAGGCAAGCCAGAAAGTGCTGGAGTACCGGCCGTTTGCGGCCTGAGCAAGCCGGTGCAGGTCGACGCTGCGCGTGATCTGGCCGTACGCCTGCTGCGAGCGGCAGGCGCCGACGCAGAGGTTGCGCAGTGCGTGGCACGGATTCTGGTGGAGGGCGATCTGCTTGGCCACGACACCCACGGCCTGGCCCTGCTGCCGGCCTATCTTGCCGAGTTGCAGAACGGCCGTATGCGCGGGTCGGGGGAGGAACAGCGCCTGCGCGAAAAAACGGCGGTGGCGCTTTGGGATGCGCAGCGGCTTGCCGGCCCCTGGGTGGTGAGTCGAGCGATCGCCTGGGCTGCAGAGCGGGCAGGGGTCTGCGGCGCCGCGCAGGTGGTGATCCGGCGCTCGCATCACATCGCGGCCCTTGCGGCGTATCTCGAGCCCTTCGCGCGACGCGGCCTGCTGGTGCACCTTGTCTGTTCCGATCCCAACGCCGCGAGCGTGGCTCCCTTTGGCGGGCGCGGCGCAGTGATCACCCCCAACCCGATGGCATGGGCCTGGCCAGGCGAGCCGGATCCGGTCATGATCGACATTTCCGCCTCGGTCACCACCAACGGCATGACTGCGCGCCTTGCGCGTGCGGCGCAGCCCGAGGGAGCCCAAAGCTGGTGGCTCGACGCCGCTGGAGAGCCGTGCCGCGATCCGCGGGTGCTGCAGGCGGATCCGCCGGGCACGATCCTGCCGCTTGGTGGGCTTGACGCCGGTCACAAGGGCTACGCGCTGGGCCTGATGGTTGAGGCCTATACCGCAGGGCTCGGGGGGCACGGCCGCGCAGACCCTGGCGAGGGATGGGGCGCAACCGTGCATGTGCAGGTCGTCGACCCCGAGGCCTTTGCCGGCGCCGAGGCCTTTGCCAGGCAGATGAACGCGCTCGCGCAAGCCTGTCGCGAAAGCCCTGCCAGGGTACCCGGGCAGGCTGTGCGGCTCCCTGGCGAACGCGGGCTTGCGCGCAAACGCCACCAGCTTGAGCATGGGCTCGCGCTGCATCCAGACATCATGCCCGCCCTGAGCGGTTGCGCGCGGGAATTGGGAGTGCACTTATGAGGCAAGCAAGGGAGGCTGGTTCAGGCCCCGCAGCCGGGCCAGCGCGGACGAGCGCCTCCGAACCTTCGAGCGCAAGACAGGTGGTGCTGGTGGTGCCGGTCCATCCCCCCACCGACGCCCTGCTCAGGTCCACCTACCAGACCCACGCGTGGTTTGCGGCGAGCGACAAGGAGGCATTTCTGCGCGAGGTGGTGCATTGCGAGGTGGCGGTCACGTCGGGGAGTTCGGGCATCCGTGCTGCGCTGATGGAACGCCTTCCGGCGCTTCGTCTGGTGGCGTGCTTCGGGGTGGGGGTGGACGGCGTGGATCTGGACTACGCGCGTGCCCACGGCATCCAGGTGACCAACACTCCGGAAGTGCTTACGGAGGAAGTGGCCGACTTTGCCCTCGCGCTGCTCCTTTCAACGCTCAGGCAGGTGCCACAGGCCGACCGCCATGTACGCGAGGGCCACTGGCTCGAGGCAGCCTTTCCGCTGACCGGGTCGCTCCGCGATCGGAGGGTGGGCATCGTGGGCATGGGGCGGATTGGCCAGGCGATCGCACGACGCTGCAGCGCTTTCGGGGTGCCCGTTGCCTACCACGGACCAGCTCCCAAGCCGGGGCTCGGATTCGCCTACTTCGACTCGCCGCTGGCGTTGGCGCAGGCCTGCGATGTGCTGATCGCAGCGTGTCGCGGAGGCGCGCAGACTGCGGGCCTGGTGTCGCGGGAGGTGATGAAAGCGCTCGGCCCCCAGGGCTGCCTGATCAATGTGAGCCGGGGCTCGGTGGTGGATCAGAATGCGCTGGTGGAACTTCTCAACGACGGCAGCCTCGGATGCGCCGGACTCGATGTGTTTGACGACGAGCCCCGGGTGCCCGCGCCCCTTGTTGCTTGTCCACGGGTTGTACTCACGCCGCACATGGCAAGCGGCTCGCATACCACCCGGGCTGCGATGGGGCGCCTGACGCTCGACAATGTGGCCGCCTACATGGCGGGTCGGCCCCTGCTCACCCCGGTCTGACGGACGCGCGGGTAGGTCGTGTTGCGCAGCCTTGTCAGCCAGGGGCCGACGCTGCCGGACTGACCTGCGCTGTCGGGCCGTCGATTGCCCGGAGGTCGCCGTCTGGCGCGGGGTTGCGGGTTCGACTCCGGTCCTGGCGCCGAGCGCGCAGGTGGCGTGCCAGTTCGGTGAGCGCAAGGCGATAGACGTCGCGCTTGAACTCGATCACCGATTCGAGCGGAATCCAGTAGTGATGCCAGCGCCAGGCATCGAACTCGGGATGGTCGGAGGCGCGCAGGCAAATGTCGCTGTCACGCCCAACGAGGCGCAAGAGATACCAGATCTGCTTCTGGCCCCGGTAGTGACCCCGCCACTCTCGCCGGATCCAGTGATCCGGAACTTCATAGCGCAACCAGTCGCGGGTGCGGCCGAGGATGCGCACATGTTCGGGAAGCAGGCCCACTTCCTCTTCGAGCTCGCGGAACATGGCCTGCTCGGGTGACTCGCCGCGCTTGATTCCGCCCTGAGGAAACTGCCAGGCGTGCTCACGAATGCGCTTGCCCCAGAAGACCTCGTTGCGCCGGTTGAGCAGAATGATCCCGACGTTGGGTCGATAACCTTCTTTGTCCAGCATATCGACAGTTCCTGCCGATGAAACAATGAACAGGATTGTACTGGCCGACCCTGCATCCGCATAGGCCGACAGGGTCAAGCGGCTATCCGGCCTCCTGACCTCGCTCCCAGCCCCCCGCCCCCACTCCCAGCCCCCGCCCCCCGCCCCCACTTCCAGCCCACCAGCCCCGTGGCGCGCGCAGCGCGTTTGGGAAAGCGCTCGCGCAGGCGGGATGTATCCTTGCGCAACGCAGCGAGCAACCCACCCCGGCCCGGAGGTTTCCCGGCCCGCGAGCCGCAATGCCATCACCAACATGAGAGCCTCCGCAGCATGAAAGCGTCTTCCTTTCACATCTCCACGCTGCGCGAGGCGCCCGCCGACACCGAGGTCATCAGCCATCGGCTGATGTCACGCGCTGGAATGATCCGCAGGCTTGCCGGCGGTATCTACACCTACATGCCGCTCGGACTGCGAAGCATCCGGCGCATCGAAGCGATCGTTCGCGAGGAGATGAACTCAGCCGGGGCGATCGAGTTACTCATGCCGGTGGTTCAACCGGCTGAACTCTGGATGGAATCGGAGCGCTGGCAGAAGTACGGACCCGAGTTGCTTCGCTTGAAGGATCGGCACGGACGGGATTTCATCGTGCAGCCCACCTCGGAGGAAGTGATCACCGACATCGCGCGCAACGAGTTGCGCAGCTACCGCGACCTTCCGAAGAATTTCTACCACATACAAACCAAGTTCAGGGACGAACGCAGGCCGCGTTTCGGCGTGATGCGAGGTCGCGAATTCACGATGAAGGATGCCTATTCCTTCGACCGGGATCGCGATGCCGCACTTCGCTCCTACCAGAGCATGTTCGAGGCCTATCAGCGCATCTTCACCCGCATGGGCCTCGGGTTTCGCGCGGTTGCTGCCGACACCGGCGCAATCGGCGGCTCGGCGAGCCACGAGTTTCAGGTGATTGCTGAGACCGGCGAGGATCGGATCGCCTACTGCCCGGATTCGGAGTTCGCAGCCAATATCGAGCTTGCGCCAGCGCCAGGGCTGATTGCGGTGCGCGCCGATCCCGCCGAGCCGATGCGCGAGCTGGCCACGCCCGGCAAGGCCCGCTGCGAGGACGTGGCTGCTTTCCTGGGGATCGCGCTGCAAAGAACGGTCAAGTCTCTCGTGCTTGCGGGCCTGCCGTCTGTATCGGGCGCCGCACGCCCTGCAGGCGTCGGATCCCCCGATTCCCCAGTCTCTGACGGTACCGAAAATCCCTTGTCTGCTGGCCCCGGGCACCACGCCTTTCAGTCCGGCGGTGCGGATGCGCCTGCCGCCGGGAGTGCTTCGATCTGGCTGGTGCTGCTGCGTGGCGATCACGAACTCAACGAGGTCAAGGCGGCAAAACTCCCCGGGATGACTGGGCTGCGCTTTGCCACCGAGGCCGAGATCGAGGAACACTTCGGCTGCGAGCCGGGCTACCTGGGTCCGGTGGGGATGAGCCCTGCGGTCCGACTGGTTGCCGACACGACCGTAGCCAACATGGCGGATTTCGTCTGCGGTGCAAACCGGGCGAACTTCCATCTTGCCGGCGTGAACTGGGGTCGCGATCTGCCGGAGCCGATGGTGGCCGACCTGCGCAACATCTGCGAGGGGGATCCTTCGCCCGACGGCAAGGGGGTCGTCGCGATCTGTCGCGGGATCGAGGTTGGACATGTGTTTTACCTGGGCACGCGTTACTCGGCCCCAATGCAGTGCACCTTTGTCGACGAGGATGGGAGTCGCAAGCCGATCGAGATGGGCTGCTATGGCATCGGCATCACACGGCTGCTGGGCGCTGCCATCGAACAGAATCACGACGAACGGGGCATCGTCTGGCCCGAGGCGATTGCGCCGTTTGCGGTGGTGGTGGTGGGGCTTGGATGGGGCAAGTCGGCGGCAGTGCGCGCGATGTGCCTCCGAATCCACGCTGCACTGGATGCGGCCGGGTTCGATGTGATCCTCGACGACCGCGATCTGCGACCCGGCGTGATGTTTGCCGATTGGGAATTGATCGGCGTGCCCTGGCGTATCACCGTGGGCGACCGCGGACTCGCCGAAGGACAGGTGGAACTCACCCGGAGGCAGGGCATGTACAACGAGAAGCTGGCGCCCGCGATCCTGCTGGAACGCTTCAGGCGCTGAGCCTGGGCGATGCGCAGTCGATGCGCAATCGACGCGTAATCGATGCGTAATCGATGCGGTTTCCGTCGGTTACAGCACCTCCAGGCGCATGCCCTCACCGGCCGCGACGTCCTCCAAAGCGCGCTCCGGGCGGCAGCACCGGAGCACCGCGTCCCGGCGTGGCGCCTGGCATCGCCCCGGGCATGCCGCCAGGCATCGAGGGCCCCATGCCCGTCAGTCCACCGAGGCTGCGCATCAGCTTGGCCATGCCGCCTTTCTGGATCTTCTTCATCATCGCTTGCATTTGCTCGAACTGGGCGAGCATCCGGTTCACGTCCTGCACCTGGACGCCCGCGCCCGCTGCGATGCGCCGTTTGCGCGAGGCCTTGATGATCTCGGGCCGCGCCCGCTCGGCAGGCGTCATGGCGTGGATCATGCCCTGGGTACGGCGCAGTTCACGCTCGGCCTTGTTCATGTCGGCCTTGCCGGCTGCCGCCTGCATTGCTGCGGGCAACTTGTCGAGCATCGTCTCGAATCCGCCCATCTTGCGCACCTGCAACAACTGCCCGAGGTAGTCCTCCAGATCGAAGCGCGCCCCAGACTTGAGCTTGCTGGCGAGCGCCTGCGCCTCCTCTTCGTCGATCGCCTGGCGTGCCTGCTCCACGAGGGCCACGATGTCGCCCATGCCCAGCACGCGGTTGGCCATGCGCTCGGCATCGAAAGCCTGCAGACCGTCGGGTTTCTCGCTCACACCCACAAACTTGATCGGGCGACCGGTGATCGACTTCACCGACAGCGCGGCGCCGCCGCGCGCATCACCATCGAGCTTGGTGAGAATCACGCCGGTGAGATCGAGTGCCTCGCCGAAGGCTTTCGCGGTGTTGACGGCGTCCTGTCCCTGCATCGCGTCCACCACGAAAAGGGTTTCGATGGGACGTAGCTGCTCATGAAGAGCGCGGATCTCGCTCATCATGGCCTCGTCGATGCCGAGCCGGCCCGCAGTATCCACGATCACCACGTCGTGGAAGTGGGTGCGTGCCCACTGCAGGGCACCCGCTGCAATGGCGGCCGGTTTCTGGCTGGCGTCGGAAGGGAAGAAGTCCGCGCCAACCTGCTCGCTCACGACCCGGAGTTGCTCGATCGCCGCAGGACGGTACACATCGCACGAGACGGTGAGCACTTTGCGTCGCTCGCGCTCGCGCAGCCATTTGGCCAGTTTCCCCGCAGTTGTCGTCTTGCCGGCACCCTGAAGGCCTGCGAGCAGAACGACAGCGGGGGGTTGCGTGGCAAGGTTGAGCGCTGCGGCGGGGCCGCGTCCGCCCATCAGATCGACCAGCGCTTCATGGACCACGCCCACGAGCGCCTGGCCGGGCGTGAGGCTTCCCATCACTTCGTGCCCCATCGCCTTATCGCGGATCCGGGCAATGAACTCGCGAACGACCGCAAGCGCGACATCGGCCTCGAGCAGCGCAAGCCGGATCTCGCGCAGCATCTCCTGGGTGTTTGCTTGCGTGAGGCGGGCTTCGCCACGCAGGGTCTTGACGACCTTGGCGAGCCTCTGGGTGAGGTTTTCAAGCATGATGCACGCTTCCAGAACAGTGCTCTACACTTTAACCCACGGGACTCCGGCGCGGCTCGGTCCGAGAGCCCCTGTACCGGAGGCTGATCCGGTGGGGGGTGGTTCGGGTCTCCACGGCGCTCAATCCTCATGACATCGATCGCGGCAATCCTCACGCACTGGCAGGGCTGGCTTGCGCTTTCCGCCGTGGCAGCGTACTTCGTCTCCGCCTGGCTCGTGCGCCAACGCAGTGTCCACGCGCTGCGCATGCTCGGGCTCGGCCTCGGACTGCACGCGCCAGTGCTCGCCTTGCAGATCGTGGCGCTGGAGGGGCTTCGCTACGGCTTCGCAGCAGCGCTATCGGCCACCCTCTGGCTTGCGGTTCTGGTGCTCGCCTGGGAGGCTCGGCGCAGCAGGCTCGACGGAGCCATGCGGGTGGTTGCACCGGTCGCCGGTGTTTCGGTGGTGCTGCCCTGGGTGTTCGTGGGCACGCTCTTCCAGGGCGAGGTCTCCGCGCTATTCCTGCCGCACCTCGTGATCGGCACACTGGCCTATGGTGTCTTTCTGCTTGCGGCCACGCTGGCCGCCTTCATTCTGGTGCAGGCCCGTGTCCTGCAGTCGCGCAATCGGCTGCTCCTCGATGACGGGGTCTTCGATCAGATGCCGCCGCTGCTGGCCATGGAACGGATGCTCTTTCGCTACCTTGGAATCGGTTTTGGTCTGCTCACCGTCACCCTGCTGAGCGGGGTGGTGTTCTCCGAGGAAGTCTTCGGACGGCCCCTGCGGCTCGATCACAAGTCGCTGCTCACGCTCCTCGCATGGGTTGTTTTCGGCGTGCTGCTCTGGGGCCACCGCACCCGCGGCTGGCGCGGGGTTGTGGCGGCCCGCGCAACGCTGGCCGGTTTCGTGGCGCTCTTGCTGGGCTATGTGGGTAGCCGCTTCGTGCTCGAAGTGATCCTGCAGCGCGGGCCGGGCCGATGACCATCCGCTGCAGTGGCGGATCGATGCGTGGGCGAGGCCGGGTTGGGTCGACCTTTGGGCGCAGTCGGGTTGGGTCGACGCCTGGGCGCAGTCGGGTTGGGCCAACCTGCGGGCGAAGCCGGCTGGGGTCGGCCTGCGGGCACAGCCTCCAATGCTGACCAAACTTCTCTGGATCGCGCTTGCCCTGATCGCCGGCTGGTGGTTGTGGAAGGGTTTTGTGCGTTTGCGTTCGGGAGACGACCCCAGGGGATCGCGCTCCGATGGCCGGCAGAGCGCAAGGTATCCCGCGTCGGACTCCGCCTCGGCATCGGGCGATTCATCGCAGGGCACCCCGCAACCCTCGGGCCCGTCGCAGGAGGTCGCGCCTGCGGCGCAGGCACTCGTGGCGTGTGCCTATTGCGGCGCCTGGTCGGGTCGGGCCTTTGCGCTCGAGCGTGGTGGCCATTGGTACTGTGACGAAGCGCATGCGCAGGCCGGTCCGAAGACGGATCCGTGAGCGAGAGTGGACGGATGCGTGAGCGAGAGTGTGTTGCCCGCATCCAGCGACCGTGATGCCACGGGCGGGAGCGGCTGGATTCCCGGACTGCGCGTTTGCGTCTCGCCGCACGCCGATGCCCGGCCCGATCCGGTGGAAGTCAGTCTCGTGGTGCTGCACCATATCAGCCTTCCGCCGGGGCGCTTCAGCGGCGATGCGGTTGAAAGCCTCTTCATGGGTCGACTCGACTGCGGCGCCCATCCGAGCTTTGCTGCGCTCGCGGGTTTGCGGGTGTCGGCCCACTTCTTTTTGCGGCGCAGAGGAACCCTGATCCAGTTCGTTGATGTCCACCGGCGCGCCTGGCACGCAGGGCAATCGGCGTTTCTCGGCCGCACGGCATGCAACGATTTCTCCGTGGGGATCGAACTCGAAGGTGATGGCCGGCACGACTTCACCCGGGCGCAGTATCAGCGCCTTGCGGTGCTGATCAGGGCCTTGCGCGATCGATTGCCGCTGCGCCACATCTGCGGCCACAGCGACATCGCCCCGGGCCGAAAGACCGACCCGGGGCCGCGGTTCGACTGGCCGCGTGCGCTTGCCCCACTGGCAGACCTTGGGCTTGAGGCGCCCTTCGCGCGATGATGTTCGCGGGTTGATGTTCGCGGACTGATGTTCGAGGAGTGATTTTCGCGGATTGATTTTCCCGGATTGGTGTTCGCGGATTGGTGTTCGCGGACTGATGTTCGCAGGTCGGTCATCGCGAGTGGATCTTCCCGGATGGACGCCTGCCCGGCGCGCACGGCGCGGTGATGCGTGCACGCCACGCCTCCTGCAAACCCTACTGGTTGCGGCCCTTCTGCGCTTGCCAGCGACCCGGCGCAACACTATACTTGGTGTGTACTGGGCCGTTGGGCCCTACAGCTAGTGTCTTTGAAGAAATGTCCCGGCTTCAGGGATCCTGTTGACCCCATGGAGTCAAACAGGCCCCAGCCGGCGCCAGGGCCCAGCGTCGCCTTTGCTCCACACCGGCATTCTTCTGTGTTCCGCCGCTCTTTTTGCCCCCCGACCCGCCTTTCTTGCAGCCTCCCGTTCCGTCCTCCTCCCGTCGCTCGCTCCGTCTTTCTCCTGGTATTTAATTTTTAATTGTAGATACATTTCTTCAAAATCATGCTTTTATGCATGGTTTTATCAATCGCTTCTTCGCTGAAGCATTCAGTCGCGTCACCGCCCCGCTACACCGCGTGGGCCCCCTGTGGAGGAGAAACCGATGCAACCCCTTTCCCCCTTTCAAAACGAGCCCCAGCCCGTGCAACGGGGGCCGTGGCCTGCGCAGGAGTCGACCGCTCCTGGTGCGCTCGCAATCCACACCGGTGTTGCGGATTTTCGCGTGATCCGGCGCAACGGCGCGGTGGTGGGCTTTGAGCCGGTGAAGATCTCGGTGGCCATGACCAAGGCCTTCCTCGCAGTGCAGGGCGGACAGGGCGC
>Ga0194119_10003268_pt1 | contig 26278 bp, 24 predicted proteins | sample TA2MahC100mmetaG_FD_148620 | JGI IMG/M metagenome (GOLD analysis project Ga0194119, IMG submission 148620) | Freshwater microbial communities from Lake Tanganyika, Tanzania - TA2015018 Mahale Deep Cast 100m | ecosystem: Environmental > Aquatic > Freshwater > Lake | place: Tanzania: Lake...
CTAATGACGACGAAACAAAATTATTTTCATGGGAGATTTGAACGATTATCCCGAAGATAAGGCCCCTCAACTAATAGCAAATAGGCTTATTCCTCAAATAACGAAACAATCAGGAACTTTTGGTGGGACGCACCAATATAAAGGTCAGTGGGATGTTTTGGATCATATTTTTATTTCAAATGGAATGAAAAATGGAAAAATGAAGATAGTTGATAACTCAGGAAAGATAAATGAATTTCCTTACCTCATTGAAGTTTATAAGGGCAATAAGCAACCTTTTAGAACTTATGTAGGGACAAAATACCTTGGCGGTTACTCTGATCACCTTCCCGTATCAATAGACATTTCGGTTCCTTGATTCAAAGAGGCCTTCCCAAAAGAATAAGGTAGCCGCTCCTTGTATAATAATCTTTTTTGCGAAGATTCAAAGGGACTCTAAATATAGTAGGCCTCATTATTATAAACCCTTATTTAATCGATATATTTAAAATTCAACTTGCAATAATTCAAAATCAAGGATACTAAACTTTTCAGAACCAAAGTCGGTATCTACTTTCTCGGGAGCATTTAAACGCACCACCTTTAATTCGCGATTTCTCAAAGGTTGTAGGAAAATACTTTTAAAAACAGGGTCGCCTGAAGCTAAAAGGGAATTATCCGAAATATTTTTATTGAACTCAGATAAAATGGGTCGTAACATTTTAATCCTCTGAATTCAGAAATGGGATAAGCAAGGAGGGAGGTGTCCCCGAGTCTGTTAATTTTGCTCTTGAAAACCTAATCCCCGACCGTTGGTGGTAATTGAAATAACTGAATCATTTGATGAGGTATAGGGTATTAAAGAAACGTTCTGAATAGGATCTCCCATTTTGGCATCTTTTATTTCTACTTTTACAACCTGACTTAGAATTGAGAAACTGAAGAATAAAAAAGAAAAGAGAAGAACAAGGCGCATGCTTACCAGATGCTATTTGTCGTATTTCTCCATAAATCAGACAATTAAATTCCAGCCCATCTCGTCTTTCTCCTTTCCTGTCTTGATTGCATCCATGTAAGATTTGATCTTATTTGATATAGTCCGTGTTTCAAGAGAAGGAAGATTAAGCAACTCATCCCTATATCCTATTACCGCTATTTGAGCAATGGTTGCTGCGGTTCCAACTCCGAAAGCATCCTCCAGAGTGCCATTTCTTGCGGCGGAGATTATTTCCTCGACCGAGACTTTTCGCTCCTCTACAGGAATCCCCCATTTGTGGGCTATTTCAATTACCGATTTTTTTGTAACTCCCCTCAAAATAGTGTCAGAATCTTCAGAAGGAGTAATTAAGGTTCCACCTATCTGAAACATAACGTTCATCGTTCCTGATTCTTCAATGTATTTATGTTCCACCGCATCTGTCCAGATTAGTTGGTGAAAACCTTGTAGTTGACACTGTTTCGCCGGATATAGAGACGCGCCGTAGTTGCCTGCAGCCTTTGCCCTACCTACTCCACCTTTCGAGGCACGCGTGTAATTCTCTTCAATTTTTACCCTCACAGGTTCGTTGTAATAGACTCCAACTGGGGATGTAATCACCATGAATTTATATGTCTCAGCGGGTTTTATCCCAACGAACTCATCAGTAGCAAATAAAAATGGTCGAATATACAATGAAAATCCGGGTTTATCTGTTACCCAATTTTTATCTAATTCAACCAACTGACGTATTGCCTCTAGAAATATTTCAGTTGGTACGGCGGGCATACACATTCGCTCAGCTGATTCAGCAAATCTCTTGGCATTTATATCGGGTCGAAATATCGAAACCTTTCCATCAATGGTTTTATATGCCTTTAAACCTTCAAAAATAGATTGTCCGTAGTGAATAGCAGACATGGCAGGATGCATTGGAATTGGTTGAAAAGGCATAATTGTTCCTTTTTGCCATTCACCGTTTTTGTAATCCATTAAAAACATGTGGTCGGAAAAACTCTTTCCAAATGCCAGATTTTCCCAATCAATTTCATGAATTCGCGACTCTTCAACTTTTGTCAATGAAAAGGAAAGTGTAGAGGTTGTCATTGTACATTATTTGGTTGTCGCGAAGATACATTTTTTTATCCTGAATTTGTAAGAATTATTTTATCACATTTATCATTCTCTTATCTTTGTTTTAAGGCAAATACATTGAATAACAGTAAAGAAATATTGAAAAAATATTGGGGTTATTCTTCTTTTCGACCACAACAAGAGGAGATTGTTAACGATGTGCTTAATGGTTACGATGTATTAGCACTTTTACCGACAGGCGGTGGAAAATCCATTTGTTTTCAGGTCCCTGGTTTGATTCGCGATGGGATTACTTTGGTTATCTCCCCATTGATTGCTCTAATGGAAGATCAGGTCCAGAATCTCCAAAAAAATGGGATAAAGGCTATTGCTATCACTTCAGCCATGTCAATGAGAGAAATTGACATTGCTTTGGACAATGTTAAATACGGGGGCTATGCGTTTTTATATACATCCCCTGAACGCATTAGAACCGATCTTTTTCTCACAAGGTTCAAACAAATGCACATTGGATTAATCGTAGTTGATGAGGCACATTGTATTTCTCAATGGGGTCATGATTTTCGTCCATCTTACGCTGTCATTAATGAATTAAGAAAAATAAAACCGGACGTTCCAATACTTGCTTTAACGGCTACGGCAACAAGTAAGGTTCAAGAGGATATTATCGAGAAATTATCGCTCCGAAATGTCCGAAAACATCAGTCTTCTTATGTGCGAGAAAACTTAAGCTACAACGTTCACAAAGCGGCGAATAAGTTAGAGTACATCATCGCTTATTGCAAGCAGACCAAGGACGTGGGAATAGTATATTGCCAGACTCGGAAAAGCGTGAAAGAAGTTGCAAAAAAGCTCCTTGCCAATCAAATTTCTTGTGGGGTCTATCATGGAGGGATGAGTAATGAAGATCGATCAATCATGCTAAAGCACTGGCTTGCTGAAAAAATAAAAGTGATCGTTGCCACAAATGCTTTTGGAATGGGAATCGATAAGTCCAACGTCCGATTTGTTTTGCACTATGAAATGCCGAATACACTGGAAGCTTATTTCCAAGAAGCCGGACGGGCAGGGAGAGACGGTGTTCCTTCACAAGCGATTGCAGTTACCACTGGGGCTGAAAAAGATGAATTCTTAAAGCTAATAGATACAAAGTTCCCTGAAAAAAAAAAAGTTCTGCATAGCTATGTAGCCATCTGTAATTATCTAAGAATTGCCATTGGATCAGGATTGAATGAGACGTATGCGATTGACCTTAGGGAAATTTGTCAGCGTTATGAACTAGACTACTCCGTTGTTTATCATTCAATTAAACTGTTGGAAACTGCTGGATATATTTCCTTTAGCGAGGGGTTTCATTCTCCAACAAAAGTAATGATCACTATCGATCATTTACAAGTTTATAATTTTCAGATTCAACACCCTAAACTTCAAGAAATACTCACTGTTTTGAGTCGAATGAACAGTTCAATTTACACAAATTTTGAGAAAATAAGGGAGGAAGAACTTGGGAAAAGGTTGAAATTACAACCTCATGAAGTTACACATCAACTAAAGGAATTGGTTCGATACGGAGTATTAGATATTCAATGGAGAACTGATTTACCCACACTTACATTCATACGTGAACGTATCTTGGACAATGATTTCACATTACCATATGCCTTGTACAAAGAGCGGAAATTAGATGCTGAGCAACGCATAAGGTCCGTGCTTGATTTTTTGGAGCGTGAGGAGTGTCGATCGAAAATTATTTTGCACTATTTTGGGCAATTGGTTGAAAATTGTGGTATTTGCGACATCTGCTCACGGAGTATCCCGAATATGGTAAAGGAAAAAATTTTATTGTTTTTAGAATCTGAACATTCGGTATTTGAGATTTGTGTTTTTTTCAAACTGGATGAAAATGTGGTCAATTCTGTGCTGCGTTCAATGATAAAAGAAGAAATGGTTCGGTACACTGGAACCGGATACAAAGCCATATAATACTCTTTATGTTTTCACTAAATTTTCATAAGTATCCCTTCGTTTTTCTAACGATCTTTTTTTGTCTTGGGCTTTGGTTCGGGACTTATTACTTTGAATGGGGGCTTGCTTTAACTTTTAGTTTAAGTACTTTACTCTTACTTCTTTTTGATTTGAACTTCAGGGAAACTCTCGGGGATTATATTTCAAAACTTTTAATCCCGGGATTATTTTTTTCTATGGGTTATTGGAGCATGTACCTTGCGGAATATAACCCGAATCCAATAGAGCGCGTATGTAATGAGCCCGTAACCATAGAGTTCAGTATTGAAGAATTATCCAATTCCTCCTCAGATTCATACACAAAAGGTATTGGAAAAGTGCATCAGGTCAAAACTCATTCTGAAATTTTCAAAACCGATGAAAAGTTTTTATTTTTTATTGATACGGCAACGAATTATAGAGAAGGAGATCGACTTGTAGCTACAACGCAATTTACTCAAATTGAGAATAAAGGTAATCCGGGAGAATTCGATCAAAAACAATTTTGGAAGAATCAGAAAATATCCATCACAACATACATCAGTCATCAAGATGTGAAATGGATTGATTACAAAGAACCTCCCATTTTAGCGTTGTTACTTGTTGATTTTCGACAATATTTGAGTACTGTTCTTTCAGAAAGTTTAAATGGCCAGGAACTTGCACTTGCGCAGGCCCTAATTTTAGGTGATAAATCATTACTTAATAAAGAAACCAAGTCTTCTTTTGCATCCACAGGTGCTTTACACGTATTGGCTGTTTCTGGAATGCACATTGCATTAATTCTCGAACTTTTTCTATTTATCAGTTCTTTTTTTTACCGTATTATTTCAAAGCACAAAGCCACACTCTTTATTGTAAGTTTATTGTGGATTTATGCACTTTTAACGGGTTTTTCACCGAGTGTTCTGCGTGCCGTCTTTACTTTTAGTATGTTGGCTATTGCACAGCTTTCAGGAAATCAATATAAACCAATAAATATTTTATTTTTCACCGCTTTAGTATTGTTGGTAATTGAACCACATTTCTTTTTCGATATTGGGTTTCAATTAAGTTACTTGGCAATGTTAGGTATCTACCTTACCTATGAGCCTATTTGCGCATGGTTTAAACCAAAAAATAAGATAATTAACTTTTTTTGGAAAGGAATTGCGGTTGGCTTTTCAGCACAGGTAATGACGATTCCTTTAATGCTATATTACTTTCACCAATTTCCTAATTATTTTATTTTGAGCAATTTGATTTTATTGGTTTTATCAGGTGTTATTTTAGGTGCCGGATTAATTTTGTTTATCACCTGGAAAATCCCCATCGTTAATCAGTTCAACATTGGTATTTTGTTTATTTCTTTATGGTTGAGTCTGGTTTCTTTAGCCTGGATCGAGGATCTTCCGGGTGCTGTGGCGTATGGGTTTGAATTTCCATTTTTGATGGTGCCAATCACAACTGTAAGTCTCTACTTCATGATTTCTCATATTGCATTTCCAAAAATATGGCCTCTTGCTACCCTGCTTTTCACTCTTTCATTAAGTTGGATAGTACTTTTGCGTTGGAATAATTTATCTTCAGACCATCTTGTTGTTTTTAATCATTCCAAACTAACTTTTGCCATTAAACAAGATGATAACATTCATTGCTTTATCGATGGAGGACCAAACGAAATTAAAAAAGTGACATTTCTTCTCGACGCATACAAAACATGTTATCCCGGGGAATTGGTATTCCACAGCATAAAAAATCAAAATGGTTCTCTTATACAAGGCCGTGACACGTTAATATGGGAAACACGGAAAGGAGAGAAAACTCTCCAATGGAAAAACCATAACATTCGTATTCAATACTCTGCCACAGGAAAAACTCATGGATTCGATCTATTTATGCCTTGGATTGAAGACACAAAGAGCTTAAAGAATGGGGCAGTATTTTATTACTAAGGCAATTTAATAATGAGAAAAAATGTAAAGCCAGTAAGCAGTATAGAGGCGGTAATATTGACCATTGCATACAGATAATTACCCCCCTGAATAAGTTCGACATTTTCCATAGAAAAGGTACTGAATGTTGAGAATCCTCCGCAGATGCCCACAGCAAAAAAAGACCAATACCATTCGTTCTTTCCAAATTTTAGGCTCAGCCAAACAAATAAACCCAAAAAAACAGAGGCAAGAATATTGGTTAAAAGTGTTGCCAATGGGAAGTTCTCAAATTTCAAGAAATTAGCCTTACTTAGACCGAATCGCATTAAGCTACCAATTCCACCACCCACAAAAACTAAAAGCCATGTCATAGACTTTTCCATTTTGAAAAAATAAATTTATTTAATAAAAATGCGATAAAAAAACCTAAAAATGCTCCTGCTAGAATATCACTTAGGTAATGAACACCTAAATAAATTCTACTATACATAACCGCCAAGACGATGAAAAGCATCAGAAAAATTATCCATTTTTGTTTTTTGTAGAATAATGGAAAAACAAGTGTGAAAAGCGCCATCATGTTTGCAGCATGGGACGACACAAATCCGTATTTACCGCCGTAATAAATTTCCCCGTTTGCAGCTGTATGTAAATGAAGTTTTTCTCGCAGTTCCGTATGATGAGACGGTCTGTATCGCTCAAAGACTTCCTTAAACGCATGGACACTTAATTGATCAACTATAAATATTGTTATTACGACCATCAGAAAAAATTGAAGTGCAAATTTGGGTGTATGATTTCTTTGTATGAAATAAAGCAGGAATACATACATGGGTATCATTGATAAAGGTTGACTTATGAACCACATGACTTCATCGAGAAAGGGGTGATTCCAGCCATTTATCGCTAGAACAATTTCTTGGTCTATTTTTTCAAGCCAAACCATCAGCATTTAAATATTTCCAGATAAGGTCCTTTAATTCTACTAAGCCTTGTTGTGCCACAGAGGATATGAATACATAGGGAATGTTTGGTATTTCCTTTTTTAAAGAATTTATAAGTTCAGCGTCGAGCATATCCGACTTTGTGATTGCTAAAATTCGTTCTTTATGAAGCAGTTCAGGGTTATACAATTTCAATTCATTCAACAGAATTTTATACTCCACGCTTATGTTGTTTGCATCTGCCGGTATCATAAAAAGTAGGAGTGAATTCCTTTCTATATGACGCAAGAATCGCAGTCCAAGGCCCTTACCGCTATGCGCACCTTCAATAATCCCTGGAATATCCGCCATTACAAAAGAGCGATGGTCACGGTAAGAGACCATGCCTAAATTTGGTCGAAGTGTTGTGAATGGGTAGTCACCAATTTCTGGTTTTGCTGCTGAAATAACCGAAAGAAGTGTGCTTTTACCTGCGTTTGGTAAACCAACAAGACCGACATCTGCTAGAAGCTTTAATTCCAATACTTTCCAACTTTCTTCACCAGGTTCTCCAGGTTGTGCGTAGCGAGGAGTTTGGTTTGTTGAAGATTTGAAATGATTATTACCAAGACCACCTCTACCGCCCTTTTGAATAATTTTCTCTTCGCCATGCTCAGTAATTTCGAAAAGGATTTCATTTGTTTCCGGGTCTTTTGCGAGCGTTCCAAGCGGTACCTCTATGAACACATCGTCTCCCTGCGAACCGGTTTTTAAATTACCGCTTCCGTGTGCTCCGTGACCGGCTTTAATATGTTTTTGAAATTTTAGGTGAAGCAGGGTCCAAAGTTGTTGATTACCGCGAATAATTACATGTCCTCCCCTTCCACCATCACCACCGTCTGGGCCACCTTTTGGGATATATTTTTCCCGGCGAAAGTGGCTTGAACCGCCTCCCCCATTTCCCGAGGTACAGTGTATCTTTACATAGTCGACAAAATTGTCAGAGGCCATAAATAGCTTATCCTTTCTTTTTAATTTTTTGCGTCTATCGCGGAGAAAAGGCGTGAAGTGATGTCATCAATAGCACCTATTCCATCTATGGGTATAAACTTACCTTGTTGTGAGTAATAGTCTTTTACTGGAGCTGTTTCATTATTATAGACGCGGATTCTATTCTCGATAATTGCGGGATCTGCGTCATCTACTCTGCCGCTTACTTCAGAACGCTTCAATAGTCTCATTTTTAATTCATCCTCCCCAACCTCTAGAGCGAGCATGAGCGTAATGCTTGTGTTTTGTGAACTTAAAAAGTCATCGAGGGCTTTTGCTTGGGCGTTGGTTCGGGGGAAACCGTCAAAGATAAATCCTTTCGGATTCTCATATTTCAGTACCTCTGAACGAAGTAAATCAATCGTGAGGGAATCAGGAACTAATTGGCCTTTACTCATGTAACTTTGAGCCAGTTTACCAAGTTCGGTTTCTTCTTTAATGTTGGAACGAAAAATATCACCTGTGGAAAGGTGGACTAAATTATATTTACCTGTCAAGCGCTCAGACTGGGTTCCTTTTCCTGAGCCTGGGGGTCCAAATAGCACGATATTTAACATTTTATTCGGGTATTAATTCATAAATATCTCGGAGATTTCTGCCTTTCTCATTGTAGTCTAGTCCATAACCGACAACAAATTTATTGGGAATATCGAATCCTATGTACTTTGGCTTAAATTTTCCTAAAAAAGCATCAGATTTAAAGAGCAGCGAGCAAATCTCAATGCTCTCTGGAAATTTTTGTTGCAATAAAAATATTATTTTATCCATTGTCAGACCAGTATCAACAATATCTTCTACAATCACAACATGTTTGTGTTTCATATCTGAAGATAATCCAATCAGTTCATCAACTTTTCCCTTACTTTCTGTGCCTTCATATGAACTTACCTTTACAAAAGAGAGCTCAACCAACCCGTTAAAATCTTTTGCTAAATCTGCGGCAAACATAAACGAACCGTTTAAAATGCACAACAAGACCAATTCCTTATCAGCATAATCTTTTTGAAGGACGTTCGCCAATTCCTTGATTCTACGGAGAATAATTTCCTCATTCAAATAAAGTGAAAACTTTTTATCAATTAGGGTAACTTGCTTTTCCATAATGCATTGCAAAAATACGATTTTCCAAAATTTATTCAAAAGCACTATTGCATCAGTAGCTGCACATTAGTTTTGGAGTATATTTGTTACATGAAAAAACACTGGCACGGAGGAAACACTAAGGTCGGCGTCCTTGGAGGTGGACAGCTTGGCAGAATGATGATCCAATCCGCCATTAATCTGGACATTCAAATTCATTGTCTTGATCCGGATCCAAATGCCCCATGTTCGGCAATAGCAAACTCGTTTACATGCGGGAGTTTGAATGATTTTGATACCGTATTGGCATTTGGTTCCGATAAAGATGTTATAACCGTTGAAATTGAAAATGTGAATATTGAGGCCCTAAAAGTGCTTCAATCAGAGGGTAAAAAAGTATTCCCACAACCCGGAATTTTGGAAATTATTAAAGATAAAGGGCTTCAAAAACAATTTTATTTAGACCACTCCTTACCAACGGCCTCATTCCAATTTATTGATTCTTTGGCGGATGCGAGGGGGATTGAATTTCCCTTTGTTCACAAACTTCGCACGGGAGGTTACGATGGGAAAGGAGTAAATGTTATTCGAAAGGCTCAAGAGTTAGAAAGTAGTTTTGATGCTCCGTCAATCATTGAAGATTTAGTCCCCTTAAAGAAGGAACTTTCGTCAATTGTTGCACGAAATGAAAATGGCGATATTTCTGTTTTTCCCTTGGTAGAATGTGAATTTGATTCCGAGGCGAATTTGGTATCTTTTTTATTTTCGCCAGCAAATGTCAGCGTTGAAGTTGAGATAAAATCTGCTGAAATTGCAAAAAATGTGGTGGAAAAATTGGGAATGGTTGGTTTGCTTGCAGTGGAATTTTTTTTAACGGAAGATGATAATTTAGTAATCAATGAAATAGCGCCTAGACCTCACAACTCAGGGCATCATACCATAGAGTGTTGTATGGTGAGTCAATTTGAACAGCACCTGCGTGCTATTTTAAATTTACCTTTAGGTGACACCGCGTTAATTAGGTGCGGGGCCATGCTAAACTTGACTGGTGAAAAAGGTTTTGAGGGGCCGGTTCATTACGAAGGACTGGAGGATATCTTAAAAATACCAGGGCTTTATGCTCATTTGTACGGCAAAAAAATCTCTAAACCGTTCAGAAAAATGGGACACCTTACCATAACTGGTGAGTCAATTGACGAGGTTCGGGAGTTGGCAATAAAGGTTAAAAAAAGATTACGTGTGATTTCAACCTAGTTTATAATCTTCACGAACACAACGCTCAATGATTTTTGCACTGTTAAGTGCCAGAGGAATACCACCACCGGGATGAACCGTAACTCCGGCAAAATAGAGCCCTTTCAATTGTTTTGAAAAATTCGGATGCCTGTAAAATGCAGAAAAAGAAGAGTTACTAGAATTCCCATAGATGGAGCCTTGTTTTCCAAAATATTGTTGTTCTATTTTTCTTGGATCAGAAAATTCCTCCTCCTCAATATGATCCTCCATATTTATTTTTAGGATTTTATTCACTTGATGAATTATATTTTTTCTTGTTCTTATTCTAATTTCATCCCAATCTTGGCCTTCATCAATTGGTGCATTGACCATAACAAACCAATTTTCGCCATAGGGCGGGGCATCTCCCTTCTCCTCCTTGGAGGTAATATGTATGTAAATGGTGGGGTCATCAGTCAATGTTTTTTTTGTAAAAAGACACTCAAATTCTTCAGAATAGTCTTCGGAGAAAATAATATTGTGAACACCTAGCTTGTCAACCTTAGTTTTAACTCCCCAATAAAATACAAGTGCAGAAGTAGATTTTTCCTGATTTAATATGTTAGAAGGTGCTTTAACTGTTGGCAATAGTCTCTCATAAGTAAAGTGAACGTCCATGTTACTCACCACAATATCCGCATCGTAAGTATTTAAATCAGTGGCAACACCTGACACTCGATTTTGAGTAACCCGGATTTCATTTACCTTTTCAGAAAAATGAAATTTTACGCCCATATTTTTGCAGGCTTCATATGTTTGTTTGGTAATTTCCACCATTCCCCCAACGGGCATTGCAGGCCCTATGTTCAACTCGAGGTGTGATATAATATTTAGCATTCCAGGCGACTTGAACGGAGAACTTCCGTTGTATGTGGCAAAGCGATTAAATAATTGAACGGTCTTCGGATTTTTGAAATGATGCACATTGTGCTTGTTCATAGTGCGAATCAACCCGTAGAAAGGTATTCTTCGAATTGCAGAAAGAAGTTTAAGATTGAATAGGTGTTTAGGGCGGTGTAAACTTATCTCAATAAAAACAGGCTTGACGGCTTCGTAGTTTTTTTTGACACGATTTAGATAACGCCTTATACTTTTTTCAGATTCACCAAATTGAGCTGTAAATACCTCTACTAGCTCTTGTTGATTGACTGGCAGTGTCGCAGAAAAACCATCGGCATAAAAATAACGACAAGATTCTTTAAGTTGTCGGAAAGGAAAATTTTCTTGGCCAGCCAATTGAAGTAATTCATTCATCAAGTCAGGTTCCGTAAAAACAGACGGCCCCATGTCGAATCTATATTTCCCTAACCATTTTGAATTGATTTTGCCACCAGGAAAAGGGTTGGACTCAAAAACAACAACTTCTAGACCCAATTTTTTTAGACGAAGTGCTGTAGCTAAGCCCCCTATTCCCGATCCAATGACTACTACTTTCATTTTACAAATTTAACGAAACAAAAACAACCCAACTCTTAAAAAGGTTGCTTTGTATCCAAATGCCATTTATCCTTGTGAAAGCCACTACTGACAAGAGATTAAGGGCGTTTTATCAACAAAGTAGGCATTTTTTCAACAATTTTGATTTTTTTTAGGCAATCCTTGAACCAATCATAGATATTCAGATATATTTGTTCGATAAATAAATTTATTAACTCATTTAAAAAACACATTATGAACAAAACAGAATTAATCGACGCAATCGCAGCGCACTCCGGATTATCTAAAGCTGATTCGAAAAGAGCATTAGATGCATTCGTAGGTGCAACAACTGCGGCATTGAAAAAAGGCAACAAAATTTCTTTGGTTGGATTTGGATCTTTTGATATTACTAAAAGACAAGCACGAAACGGTCGTAACCCGAAAACTGGTGCTGTAATTAAAATTGCTGCGAAGAAAAGTGTTAGATTTAAAGCTGGTTCTGAGCTTTCCTCTAGCGTAAACTAATCAATTAGTTTATGCATTGAAAAGGTTGTCGATTACGGCAACCTTTTTTTATTTCATAACTTTGTATAAATGAAAGAAGAAACTAACAGTAGAAAACAATTTTCTGAGTCGCTTAAGTGTTTACAATCGTTCATTGAATCTAACCCTTTTGTAAAAATTGAGTTAGCAATTGATTGGATGAGTCAGAGTATTGCTAATGGCAACAAAATAATCAGTTGTGGAAATGGCGGGTCAATGTGCGACGCCATGCATTTTGCAGAGGAGTTGAGCGGTAGATATCGCAATGACCGACCTTCGCTTGCCGCCATCTCCATCTCGGATCCTTCGCATTTAACATGTGTTGCAAACGATTACGGATTTGAGTTTATTTTTTCGCGATTTGTTGAAGGAATAGGAAAAGAAGGCGATGTTTTACTCGGTATTTCTACCTCTGGAAATTCTCAAAATGTTATTAATGCCGTTGAGAAAGCCAAAGAAAAAGGAATGAAAACGATTGTCCTCACCGGTAAAAATGGTGGAAAATTATCTCAACTGGCAGACTTAGAAATAAGGGCTCCCTATTCGGAATATGCTGATCGCGCCCAAGAAATTCATATTAAAATCATTCATGCCTTGATTATGGGCATTGAGAAAAATCTTGGATTTTAGAAGTATTGCGTTCGCTATTGATTTGTTGCCAATTTACTTTTCCTGTAGCCGTAGCAAAAATAAAATATTAGTCCAATAAGTAACCAAACGAAAAACCATTTCCAATTCGACCAAGCCATTCCTGTTAATAAGTAACAACAAGATACTAATCCGAGCAAAGGAATTAGAGAATATTCTTTAACAAATGACAGCACCGTCATAAGTGCACAGACAACAAAAAATATGATCATGGGAATTTTTGTTTCCATATTTTCTTGTGTTACGTTCAATTGATTTTTAAAATACTCGGGATATTGGAAAATCAAAAATCCAAAGACAGAAAAAATTATTAGTGGAAAAATGTATTTACTGTTAATAAACGGTAAATGAAATTTATGCGCCTCCTTTTCTCTTCTTGGCAAGACCAATACGCCTCCACAAACAAGCACAAAGGCAAATAATGTTCCAATACTTGTGAAATCCAGGATGAACTTTTCATTTGTAAAAAATAAAGGCACACCTACTACAAGTCCCGTTACGATTGTTGCAAAACTCGGTGTTTTAAATCGAGGGTGAACATTGCCAAAACGTTGAGGCATCAAACCATCCCTGCTCATAGTCATCCATATCCTGGGTTGGCCCATTTGAAACACAAGCAATACACTCGTCATGGCAACGACTGCAGCAATAGATACAATCCATAACATCCATTTCATTTCCCTCATTTTAAAAATTTCGGCCAAAGGATCATCGACCCCAAGGTATTGATACGAGACCATTCCTGTTAAAATTAAAGCAAGAATGACGTAAATTATGGTGCATATTACTAAAGAATAGATCATACCTCTTGGTAAATCTCGTTGTGGATTTTTACTTTCTTCGGCTAAAGTTGATACTGCATCAAAACCAATGTAGGCGAAGAAAACTGCAGAGACTCCTGCCATTACACCTCCGAAACCATTTGGCATGAAGGGTTCCCAATTATTCATATCGATGCAGAAAAATCCGACAAGTATAACGAGTGAGATAATAGCCAATTTAATAATAACCATGGCATTACTAAAATATTTGGATTCTTTAGTTCCAATGAAGACAAGCGCAGTAATTAATATATTAATCACGACCGCTGGAAGATCAAAAATAATGCGCAGCCCACCAATCGAAGGCGCATTGTTCCAAGCAGCTAGGGCCTCGGGATTACCCATTTCTTTTGCATCTAAATAATTAGTTGTCAACCATTCAGGTATTCCAGGAACTAAATTGGTGAAATATCCACTCCATGAAAACGCGATGTAGATATTGCCGATGGAATACTCCATTATCAGGGCCCAACCGATGATCCAAGCAAATAATTCTCCGAAAGAGACATAGGCATATGTGTAGGCCGATCCCGAAACAGGAACTCGGGAGGCAAATTCAGCATAACACAAAGCCGTAAATCCGCAAGCAACGGCACAAATAATGTATAAAAACACAACCCCTGGCCCACCTGATGCGCACGCATTTCCGATTGCACTAAAGGTCCCGCCACCGATTATAGCAGCAATTCCAAAAAATGTAAGATCGCGAACATTTAATACTTTACGAAGACCTGTAGCATGGCCTCCGTCGTCAGAAATAACTTGAACAATTGATTTTTTTCTAAATAGAGAACTCAACATTTGCGACACAGTTTATGAAGTAAATTTAAGTATTTTAAGAAGATTTCAGCGCTTGCTCAACAAGATAGACCCATGAAACGTTAATTTTGTGAGGTGAATAAATACATTGAAATAAAAGGAGCTAGGGTCCACAACCTAAAAAACATCGATGTAAAAATAGCACACGGCAAAATAACAGTGCTTACCGGTGTTTCGGGTTCTGGCAAAACGAGTTTGGCTTTTGACACCATTTACGCAGAAGGTCAACGCCGGTTTATTGAAAGTATGTCGAGTTATGCACGGCAATTTTTAGGTAAATTGGATAAACCGGATGTGGATTACATCAAAGGCGTTGCACCATCAATCGCCATTCAACAGAAAGTAATTTCAACCAATCCAAGGTCCACGGTAGGAACTACCACAGAAATTTACGATTACCTCAAGTTATTATTCGCTAGAATTGGAAAAACCTATTCTCCAATTTCAGGAAATGAAGTAAAAAAGCACTCGATTGATGACGTGTTATCTCGGCTTAAAAAAGCAAGACCTGGATCAAAATTGGCGTTATTATCACCCATAGATGATGCCTCAACAATAAATCCAATTGATAAAATAAAACAATTTGAAATTCAAGGTTTTAATAGAGTTTACTATAATAATGAGTTTAAATTAATAGCGGAAATTAACGACATAAATCCTAAAGAAAAAATCTATCTTGTTACCGATCGAATTGTTGTTAATTTTGAAGAGGAGACCAACAAAAGTCGCTACACGGACTCGATTTCAGTTGCATTTTCTGTGGGCAAAGGAAGTTGCGGTCTTCTCGATGTAGAAACGGGAAAAATTGAATGGTTCAGCAACCGATTTGAGCTGGACGATATGAAATTCCAAGAACCAACTCCACACTTTTTTGCATTTAATAATCCTTTCGGTGCTTGTAAAACCTGCGAAGGTTATGGAATGATTTTAGGCATCGACGAAGATCTAGTAATTCCAGATGTAACAAAAAGTATTTATGACGGTGCTGTGGCTCCTTGGAAAGGAGAAACGATGGGAGAATATTTACAAGAGGTCATATTACAGGCTAAAAAATTTGATTTTCCCATACACAGACCCTATTGTGATTTGACGGTTGAACAAAAACAAATGATTTGGGAGGGAAATAATTTTATCACTGGAATTAAACCTTTTTTTAAATTTCTAGAAAGTCAAACCTACAAGATACAATACCGTGTTTTATTGTCTCGATACAGAGGAAAAACAAGCTGTCCTGAGTGTTTAGGCACGCGACTTCGTGGTGATGCTGCCTTTGTTAAAATTCAAGGAAAAAATATTCAGGAAATAGTTTTGATGCCCGTCAGTAAGTGCCTCGATTTTTTTACTTCGCTCCATTTGAACTCTCACGAACAACAAATTGTAAAGAGAATTTTACCTGAAATTATTTCACGACTTACTTTTTTGTGCGATGTTGGACTTGGGTATTTGACGCTCAACAGAGGTGCAAACACACTTTCAGGAGGGGAATCACAGCGCATCAATTTGGCCACATCGCTAGGATCAAGTTTAGTAGGTTCGGTATATGTGTTAGACGAACCCTCAATAGGATTACACCCAAAAGACACCGAACGTTTAATCAAAGTAGTAAAACGTTTAAAAGCGCAAGGAAATACCGTATTAATAGTGGAGCATGAGGAAGAAATCATGAGGGCAGCGGATGAAATTCTTGACATAGGTCCGAAAGCTGGTGTTCACGGCGGTCAGGTCGTTTTTCAAGGTAATTTTGACAGGTTAATGTTAGAAAATCAAAATTTAACAAGCCGCTATTTAAACGGCCAAAATAGCATTCCTATCCCAGAAAAACGAAGAACGACTAGAGATATATTGAGGATTGAGGGGGCAAGACAATATAATTTAAAAAACATTTCTGTGGAGATTCCTCTCAGGTCCCTAGTTTGTGTAACCGGTGTATCGGGATCCGGTAAATCTACTCTTATTCGTGATATTTTATACCCAGCCTTGCGAAGAGAGCTCGGTTTAGGAGGTGATATTACGGGAAAATTTGCTCGGCTATCAGGTGATTTTAAAAGTATTGAGGCGGTGGAATTTGTGGATCAAAATCCTATTGGAAAATCGTCTCGCAGCAATCCAGTAACCTACGTAAAGGCCTTCGATGAGATTCGCGAACTATACTCACGACAGGCTCTTTCAAAACTCAGGGCGTACAAACCAGGTTTTTTTAGTTTCAACGTGGAAGGGGGACGGTGCGAAATGTGCGAGGGAGAAGGCACTACCACAGTGAGTATGCAATTTATGGCCGACGTGCAACTCATTTGCGAATCCTGTAAGGGAAAACGCTACAAAACAGAAACCCTCGAGGTAACCTACAGGGGAAAATCTATCCACGATTTATTGGAAACTACACTTGAAGATGCTTTACTTTTTTTTAAAGAAAAACCTGATAAATTAGAACAGAAAATAGTCGAAAAAATACAACCTCTTGTTGACGTTGGACTTGGGTATTTAAAGATGGGTCAATCCTCCAGTACTATGTCTGGCGGAGAGGCGCAACGTATAAAATTGGCCTCTTTTTTATCGAAAGGAAGTCAAGCCCCTCATACGCTTTTTATTTTTGACGAACCTACAACGGGTTTACACTTCTTTGACATTGATAAACTATTGATTTCGCTCAATGCACTCATCAATAAAGGACACTCTATATTAGTGATTGAGCACAATACTGAAATCATTAAATGTGCAGATTATATTATTGATATCGGACCAGAGGGAGGCGAAAAAGGTGGAGAAATATTATTCAGCGGAACACCTGAGGAACTGAGCAAATTAAGTGATAATGAGACGGCACGATTTTTAAAAATTAAATTGAGTCAAAGAATTTGATAGCGTCATTAATACATGCTCAATAGAGCCATTTGCATCGCATATCACATCAGCATTTTCGTAGGTTTCTTTTCTCAAATTGTAGCGTTCGATGAAAACTCCTTCACTGTCCTTGAGTGGGCGATTATTTTGGTTTTTAATGCGACTATATGCGAGTTTTGGTTCACAATTCAAATACACCACAACACCGACTTGTTTCATTTGCATGAGTGCACCCGGGTTTAGAGGAAAACCGCCACCGCACGATATCACATGTTGTGTGTGCGAATTAATTATTTCGTTCAGGTAGGCTGACTCCAATGATCGAAAATAGGACTCCCCTTTCACCGAGAAAATCCTGGAAATAGACATGCCCGCGTCCTTTTCAATTTCTCTATCCGTATCGATGAAAGACATACCAAATTTATTTGCCAGTAATTTCCCCACGGTTGATTTACCGGCGCCCATCATGCCAATTAAAAAGATATTTCGATTGTCCATTTGAACTATTTGCCTTTTTGATTTTTATTAGAGTATAACAAGGCACAAAAAAACGTAAAATTTACTTTGAAATAACAAAAATAATGAACTAACTTTGCACGCTAAAATAAAGATTCCGTAGCTCAGTTGGTAGAGCAATACACTTTTAATGTATGGGCCCTGGGTTCGAATCCCAGCGGAATCACTGAAAAAGCACCTGTGTATCTAGGTGCTTTTTTTATTTAATCATTTTAAATTCGCAAGGTGTACTTATTGCTACCTCCAATTTTTCTAGAAACAATTTACGAGGAATTTCAATAGCCCCGTATCTTTCAACATTTTCATTTATAAACTGCGTATCTAGTAATAAAAACCTCTGTTTCTTCAGTATTTCTAGAAGCTCATGGAAGGCCACTTTTGAAGCATTTGAAACATTTGTAAACATAGATTCACCAAAAAAAACTCCACCAATTTGTACTCCATAGAGTCCACCTACCAATATGCCATTTTGAAAGGCCTCAACAGAATGGGCAAAACCCAATTTGTTTAGTTCTGAATATGCAGCAATCATTTCTTCCGATATCCAACAACCATCGCCTGTATACCGTGGAACAGAGCATGCGCGCATGACCTCAACAAAGGAAGTATTAATTTTGACCTCAAAAATTTTACGATTTAAAATGTTGCGAAGCGACTTTGACGGCTTGTACGTTTCAATGGGAATGATTGCACGGGGATTAGGAAAATACCAGTTAATCTCGCCCTGCGCATCAGACATAGGAAAAACTCCTTGTTTGTATGCATTTAATAATAAATTGACTGATAACGTCTTCATTTATGGCAAAGAAAAAAAGAAGCACTTGAATAAAACAACATTTAATGACTTTTTTATTTATCCTTTATTAAACAATTGTTTAAAATAGTTGTTTAAATTTGCCGAGTGAAAAAAGAAATAGGAACGGAAGAAAAAATAAAAGATGCAGCCAAAGCTGTATTTCTTCAGAAGGGTTTTTCTGGATGCACAACACGTGAAATTGCAAAAGCCTCTGGAATGAATGTTGCACTGGTGAACTATTATTTCCGATCTAAAAACCAGTTGTTTCAATTAATCTTCCAATCTGTAATGGAGGAGTTTATTCAATCGTTGATACAAGTTTTTCAGGAAGATATGCCTTTGAAAGAAAAAATGCGCATTTTGATTCAAAAAAGGTATGAATTTGTTGAAAAAAATCCTGAGTTTCCAAATTTTATTCACAATGAACTTGGACGAAACGCTGAATTCAATAGGCAAAATAAAAATATCTTCGATAAAATCGCCACCTCTGGAATATTTGAGGAGGCACGAGATGCTCAACAAAAAGGAGAGATGAGGTCTATAGACATGTTCCATGTTACCATACTGATCATGTCCAATTGCGATTTTCCATTTATATCTCGGCACTTCCATTTGTCTATGCACGAAATTTCAGAAAAAGAAATGAACTTAAAGCTTAAAGAACACCGTCTCCTCGTAACTGAAATGTTAATGAATTATTTATTTCCAAAACCTTCCGAATGAAAAAAATATACATTTCCTTCTGTCTTATTATAGTTTCCTACGGTACATTTGCTCAGTTAGATCTTAAAGCTTGTTTGGCCATGGCTGATACGGCAAATTTAACTATCCGTAATGCCGAACTCGATATTGAAATTAACAAGAGAGAGAGGAGCTCATACTTGTCCTCGCGTCTTCCCCAATTGGAATTTAATGCAGATTACAAATACAACGCAATAATTCAAGGTCAGGTAGTTCCTGCGGCTTTTTTCGGTGGAGAATCCGGATCCTATGCTACCGTTCAATTCGGTGTACCCTATGTATTATCCAACAATATTCAACTCACACAAATCCTTTTTAATTCTCAATTAAATTATGGTCTTGCCGCTTTAAAAATCAATGCGGATATTGTGGAGACTCAAAGAAACATAACCATTCAAGAAATTCGCTATCAAGTGTCAAACTCCTATTTTCTGCTGCAAGGTCTGGAGAAACAATTGGCTTTTTTAGAGCGTAACTTGTCACAAACCTTGAAGCTTTTAAAAAATGTGAATGGGTTGGTGGAAAAAGGATTAGCACTACAACTTGAAGCCGATAAGATTAAAATAAATTTACTCAATATTGAGAATGGCATATCAATGGCTAAATCTTCAAAGGAACAGCTTACGGATTTACTAAAAATTCTGATTGGCTACCCAAAAGATAAAACACTCACGCTGATTGAGGATTCGATGATAGAGCAATCCCTGATCAAATCAAATGAAACCAAACAGTTTTACGCATTGAGGTTAATTGAATCACAACAAGCCATGAATAAAGAAGAAAGCAAGGGCATTAAAATGAGCTACTTACCAAATTTGAATTTTTACAGTATCTACAATTACAGTTATAACATCAACCCGGGAGATAATTTTCGAAAAGGGATTGATGGGGTATTTTTAGGTCTTCGTTTTGATTGGAGGTTATTTGATGGCATGCAGCGCTCTTACAAGAGTAAAATGAATGCAATTCGGACTGGTAAACTAGCGAATCAATATGAGATCGCCAATCAGCAATTAGAAATGGCTGCAAATCAAGCGAAAAGACAAATTAAGCTCAAATCTGAGGCCTTAAACTTGGCGAAAGAGCAATTAGCCCTTGCCGAAAATGTCTTTGAGCAAACTTCCTTAAAATTTGAAAAAGGACTTATCAATACCACCGAATTAACCTTAACGGAAAACAGTCTTTACCAAGCTCAAAATAATATCGTCACAAATTACATACAATTAAGACAAGCTGAACTTGACTACCTGAAATCAATTGGAAACATAAAATAATCATGAAAAGAATCATCATCATCTCTATATTCGCTCTAGTCCTAATAATATTAGCAGCCCTTAAACTCTTTTCGAACAAAGAGGAGGCCAAAACAAAAATTTTCGAACGGGATCCATCAACATCAGTTTTGGTGGAGACGGTTAAACCAATTGCGCATACTTTTGAGAGTTCACTTTCTTTTTTAGGTACTTTCGATGCGAATTTACAGAATTTCATATCCTCGGAGTCTGGAGGTAAGTTAATCAGTTTAAACGTTAAGGAAGGGGATGCTGTTCGTGAAGGGCAACTCATAGCAAAGTTAGACAATGAACTCATTTTGCTTCAAATAGAGACGGCCAAACTATCTATAAATCAATTAAAATTTGATTATGAGCGATTGTTAGCACTTAAAAAAGAAAATATTGTTAGCGCCAATGAGTTTGAAAAAGTAGATCTCGGACTAAAAACGGCAGAACTGCAATTAAAACAACTTCAGAGACAATTAAAGTCCACAAATATTTTAGCCCCCTTCAGCGGAGTCGTAAGCAAAAAAATGGTTGATTTGGGATCGATGATTGCGCCAGGAACACCCATTGTAGAACTTATTGATATTTCTGCCTTAAAATTGACTGTGTCAGTCCCTGAAAGAGACATTTTAAAGTTTGAAAAGGGACAAAAGATAATTGCTAAGGCTGACATTCACGGATCTAAAACGTTTGAAGGAGAAATAAAAGTAATCGGTATTCAAGCAGATGCTGCTCACAATTACAAGGTTCAAGCGAGTGTTACCAACTCTACAGAACACAAAATACTTGCGGGAATGTATGGATCTCTATCATTAATAAATTCATCGAGTTTAACTGCTTTGTCAATCCCTCGAAAAGCACTAATAGGTTCCACAAAAAAACCTCAAGTTTACGTAGTTAAAAATGGTAAATCTGTATTAACGAATTTTAATAGCGGAACAAGTGACGGAGATTACATCGAGGTAATATCTGGTCTTACCTCCTCAGATGAAATTGTTGTTAAAGGCCAGGTAAATTTACAAGATAACGGCAATGTAAAAATAAAATAAGGACATGACACTTACCGAAATATCTATAAAGCGTCCATCCCTAATCATCGTTATTTTTACGATTCTCATCGGAGGTGGACTCATATGTTACAATCAACTAAGTTACGAGTTACTGCCTGATTTCTCGCCTCCTATACTGACTGTAACCACTGTATATCCAGGAGCCTCACCTGCAACCGTAGAGAATCAAGTTTCAAAACCTTTAGAGGAGGCTCTTAGTGGTATAGAAAATATTACAGAAGTGACCTCTTTTTCACTTGAGAATGCCTCAGTTGTTTTATTAGAATTCAATCCTTCTGCGGATATTGACGCTTCTCTGGAGGATGCCCAGCGTCAAGTAAATAACGTAATCAGTAAATTACCAACTGAAGTTCAATACCCAGTAGTTGCGAAAATAGAACCTAATGCAGCTCCGGTTCTTCAGGTGAGCGCGATCGCAAAGACATTAAGCGATAGGGAATTTATGTTGCTTCTCGAGGACCAAATACTTCCGCAATTACGACAAGTAACCGGAGTTGGAGAGATCCAAGTAATTGGTGGTGAAAAAAGGGCTTTTAGAATTAATGTAGATAAAGATAAATTAAAACGATATGGCTTGACAATAGCGAATATCAATCAGGCCATTGCTGCTTCAAATATAGAATTTCCTACAGGTAAGGTTAAAAATAATCAAGAACAAATAACCGTTCGATTGGCAGGAAAATACCAGTCAATTTCGGATCTTGAAAATTTAATTTTATTTTCCAAGGGCACATCTACTGTTAAGTTGTGTGATGTTGCAGAAATCGTCGATGACATTGAGGATAGAATCGCATTCAGTCGATACAATGGCCAGAATGGCATTGGGCTAAGAATTAAGAAGTCTAGCGACGCCAATGCAGTTGACGTATCTAAAGCGACCATGGAAAAATTTTCGCTATTGGAGGAAAAATATAAAAATGTTGGACTGGAATTCAAGGTGGCCACAGATACGTCAAAACCGACTATTGACTCCGTAGATGCCGTCTTACACGACTTGCAAATAGCGATTTTATTAGTGGCAGCGGTCATGCTCATATTTCTACATAGTTTGAGGAATGCAATCATTGTGCTCGTGGCGATACCTGCATCCTTGGTATCCACATTCATCGCAATGTATTTCTTAGGTTATACGCTTAATTTAATGACTTTGTTAGCCATGTCTCTCGTCATAGGAATCCTCGTTGACGACTCCATCGTGGTACTTGAAAATATTTACCGACACCTCGCAATGGGCAAGGATAAACGAAAAGCAGCTCTGGACGGAAGGAATGAAATTGGCTATACAGCATTGGCAATAACCCTTGTAGACGTTGTTGTTTTCTCGCCTGTTGTATTTATTGAAGGAACCATCTCTGATATTTTACATCAATTTTCTATTGTGGTAGTTATTTCCACGCTCATGTCGCTTTTTGTATGCTTTACGCTTACGCCGTGGCTGGCATCAAGATTTGCAAGAGAAGTTCGTCTTGACAAGAAAAAATGGATGCATAAACCCTTGATTTGGTTTGAAAAGCGCGTTTCGCTATTTACGGAGCAATACGTCAACTTGGTGGGTTGGTCACTTCGACATAAAATCATTATGGGCTTGATTATTATGGTGATTTTTATCGGCAGCATGGCCACCATGGGTTTAGGAATCGTTGGTCAAGAGTTTGTAACTCAGGGAGATCAGGGCAAGTTTATGATTAAACTCAAATACGATAAAAGCACAACCATTGAAGAAAATAACAAGACAACACTGGCCATTGAGAAATTGATTTTGGCTGAAACGGAGATGGTTGACGTTGTTTTCTCCAATGTAGCTGGACCCAGTTCGGGTATGGGAGCAGCTTCCTTTGGTTCAGAAAATAGATCTGAAATTACGGTAAAAATGAAGGAAGGCATGCAAAAGAAAATTCCAACCATTGAATACATGAATAAAATCCGCAAGATGATCGAAGATAATTTTCCTGGGGTCCAAGTGAAAGCACTAAATATAGGACTTGTCGCCTCTGAGGAGGCACCAATTGAGATATTTTTATCGTCTGACAACAACGAATTATTGATGAAGGAAGCTACGCGTATTAAAGTTCAACTTGCGAATACCAAAGGTGCAAAAGATCCCACGATTTCAACCGAAGACATTACTCCAGAAATCCGGATTGAATTAAATCGCGAAAAAATGGGTCAGTTGGAAATTCCTCTTGCAACAGTGGGTCTTCAATTACAAAACGCGCTCACAGGAAATAAGGACAATCAGTTTGATTTAAAGGGGCAAGAATTTAACATTCAAGTAATGATGGATCAATTTGACCGAAAAAATGTCGACGATATCAGGGGGATGTATTTTTCAGCTAGCGACGGTAAACAAGTTCAATTCAAGGAGTTTGCTTCCATTGAAATCGAGAACGGAAATGGATCGCTTGAAAGAAAAAACAGAATCTCAAATACCACCATTCGCTGTTATGTCGAAGGGACAGCCTCCGGAAATGTATCAGCGGCCCTTGAAGATTATTTGAAAAAAAATCCTTTAGATCCAAATGTTCGGATGTTGTGGGGGGGAGAAATTAAGCGGCAAAAAGAATCCATGGGGGCCTTAGGAACTGCAATGCTCGTTGGTCTATGTCTGGTTTACCTCATTTTGGTTGCCCTCTACGATAATTTCATTTATCCATTTGTTGTTTTATTTTCTATTCTTGTTGCATTAGTTGGAGCAATTTTAGCACTTAATTTAAGTGCCTCAAACATGGGAGTATTCACCATGCTTGGAATGCTGATGCTCTTGGGTTTGGTGGCTAAAAATGCCATACTTATCGTTGATTTCGCCAATCATTTAAAAGATAAAGGGAAAAACACCTATGAGGCATTGCTTGAGGCGGTCAGAGAGCGTATGCGTCCAATTCTAATGACCACAATTGCCATGGTTATTGGAATGATACCTATTGCTACTGCCTCAGGATCTGGTGCTGAATGGAAAAACGGCTTGGCTTGGGTCTTAATTGGAGGACTGACTAGTTCCATGTTCCTTACCATTATAATTGTCCCGATGATGTATTACATAGTCGATAGGTTGCAAGAGAAATGGAAGAATAGAGCGCGATTGAAGTCTAGTGCATTGAGTGATTAAATATTTACGGAGTAAATGAAGTATATCATTTACAAGTATAATTCAATTAAGCCCTCTGGTGCTTCGATGCATAACGCTTTTGAATTTCTATTTACCTTTTGTACGAGACCTTTGAAGATTGGAATTAAAATTTCCTTTTGACTATCACTTGAAATAACTAGCAGAGGATTTGATTTTATATCCAAAACATTGGTTACAACTCCAATATCCCCTTTTCTAACATCGGTTACTGAGTACCCTATTACCTCATGATCATAAAATGAAAAGTCATCTAGCTCGCTCAACTGATTTAACGGTAAATAAAGTGATTTTTTCAAAAGTGCTTTTGCGAGAGACTCGGTATCAATTCCTTGAAATTTAACTGTGATAAAGCCTTTATTCTTAACCTTGGTATGCTCGATAAAAAATGGCACCAAAATTCCCTCTATCTCTATAAAAACAGTATGGAGCTGCTGATAATCACCAGGATTAGATACGTCCAAAAACAAAGAAACTTCACCTTTAAATCCGTGAAGTTTCGCAACTGTTCCCAAAAAGAAACAATCTTTAATATTCATATTAAGCTTCTGAACTTGGCTCTTCCGTTTGCCCTTCAGCGTCAGTTTCTTCCGAACTTGGTTCCTCGGCTACCTCAGAGGCAGATTCAGTGGTTTCCTCCGTCTCTTGAGACTCATTTGGTGCTTCAGCTGTACTAACATCTTCGGATAATTCGTCTGAAGGAGCTTGAGCTTCTTCTACTGACTCGGCTACTACTTCTTCAGCATTTAATTCCTCAACAACTTCAGCCGATGGTTCTGTGCTCTCTTCGGATGTTGGAGTTTCTGCTTCAAGATCGTTGGCAACTAACTCTTCTTGGGCTGCTTCCTCTGATACGTCAACTGAACTGTTTTCTGAAATTTCAACCACGCTTTCGTCAGTAACTTCGGCTTGAGGTGCATTTTTTTCAGCAATTGACAATGCTTTGGCTGCATTGGACTCTTGCTCAGCCTTTAGTTTTGCAATTTTCTCCGCTTTCGCATTTTTTGCTAGCCCATCTTTTTTACCTTGGATTTTAGCCTCTTTATCACTTAACCATTTTGTGAACTTTTCCTCAACTTGGTCCAATGTCAATGCACCTTTTGTAACTCCATTCAATAAATGGTTTTTAAACAGAACACCTTTGTACGACAAAATTGCTCTTGCGGTATCAGACATTTCTGCCCCTTTTTGAACCCATGCAAGAGTATTCTCAAAATTTATATCGATAAACGCTGGATTAGCCGTAGGATTATAAATTCCTAGTTTTTCGATGAATTTACCATCTCTTTTTGCTCGACTATCTGCTGCTACCAAATGAAAAAATGGATTACCCTTTTTTCCGTGTCTTTGTAATCTAATTCT
>Ga0194119_10003272_pt1 | contig 26255 bp, 17 predicted proteins | sample TA2MahC100mmetaG_FD_148620 | JGI IMG/M metagenome (GOLD analysis project Ga0194119, IMG submission 148620) | Freshwater microbial communities from Lake Tanganyika, Tanzania - TA2015018 Mahale Deep Cast 100m | ecosystem: Environmental > Aquatic > Freshwater > Lake | place: Tanzania: Lake...
TTTCTGCAGAGCCAAGGCGCGGAAGACCGGACCCAAATGTGCCCGAAGGCCCGAGTATAGGGTCTTTCGACGGCACTTCGGAATGAACACCACGTGATATTTGCAGTCCCACTTACTATGGTTTAGACTTTGGTTTTCGTCCATCAGGATTCTCCTTTCGTGTGCTTGGCGGCTCACGTTTGGAGTTTCTCTGATGGACTCCCGGAAATGTCAAACTGCTACTGCCACCCCGGCACAGCCGGGGGGCCTCTTACGTTAGGCTAGGGCACAAGTTCCAGCGCCGCCTTCGTGAACGCGGAGACGAAGTCCCGCCCGGCGTTGATCAGATTGTCGCGGGTCTGGTAGTCGTACTCGATATCCGGGCGCACGCCAGTATTCTCGAGATATCGTGTGGCCGGAAAGCCCGCCGCGCCGCGAATCTCCGGCCGGACCACCAGCGAAGGTGTCACGGACGCAAATCCCTCCGAGTAGAAACCGGCTTGGAACCGTTCCGTGCTGCCGCCGGCCCCGGCCGTCCGGAATCCGAACACTTTCGCTCGCCGGTTGTCCTGTGCAATCGCGGCGAAGATGTCGCCGGCCGAAACGGTGAATTCGTCGGTCAACAGCAAAATTGGCTTTGTATAGGCCAGCAGACGCCCGGCGTTGTCGCGAATCGGCTCCACGGTCGGGCCCAGGTTGCACATGTGCAGCGTGCCGGTCCGGCCGCGATTCTCCGAATAAGCGGTCTCCAGATCTTTCAGAATATTTTTGATAATCGCCGTCTCCCAAGGCTCGGCGAATTCCTCGGCGTCGGCTGCCGCGAAGCGCCAATCCTGCAGACGCGCCAGCGAAGGCCGCACCTCCTCGCCAAAGGTTTGAAACGTGCCCGGCATCAGGTACTGCAGCAGCCACTCGGCGTAACATCCATACCCGCCGGGATTGCGTGTGATGTCGACGACCAGCACGTCGGTGTTAGCTTGCAGGAACGCGATCTCGGCCGCGAACTGGCGAATCGGAACGTTGAGAATACTGAAATTCACCGGTTCAAATGTGCCGATCCGGATGTAGCCCAGGCGCTTTCCGCCCTCCTGCCAGGTTCCCGAGTTGAAAAAGTCGGACCGGTTGCGGCCCAGCCGTTGCTGAAAATTTGGGGGAAAACGGAAGACCGGGTCGCGTTCGGCGTATCCGCGAAGGTGCTTGCCGCGCAGGTCCCGGTGGCGTTGCAACTGCATCCAGGGCTTTCTCCAGGCGGGCTCATCGGAGGGTGCTTCTTCCTGTTCCCGGGCCGCGCGGGCGAAGCGGAAATTGGGTCCGGGCCCAAGTTTTGTAATCGGCGTGCCGTCCTTGTCCCAAGGAATCGCGTACGTCCGCTCCGACCCGTCAGCGCGGCGAATCAGCAACTGCGCCTGTTCGCCCAGCAAATGGGCGCGAGGCACCGACGATTGCGTGCGAAACACCAACTGATCCGCCGCCCAGCGCAGCGTCGAACGCTCGTTGCCAAAGGCATTCCATTTCGCAATCTCCCGCACCACTTCCATCGCCGGCCGGCCGTCGATTTGCACAAGCTCGTCGCCTACGGCGAAGTCATAGCGCGCGGCTGGAAGGAAGGTGCGCGAAATGGACTCGATTAGAACCTTGCCGTCATAAATATCCGTGAACAGGTGCAGATCCGCAACGAAGTTCGAGTTCACCACCGAATAGCTATGGACATCGTTCAGCTTAGCCGTGTATTCCGCGACGATTTCCAGATACTCGATGTCGTCTTTCGAAGCCCGCACCCGCTCCAGCCAGGGACGCAGATCCATCAGATCGAAACCCAGTTGATCCCGCTTCCACTCATACGGGGCGTACTGTTTCGCATAGAGGCTCGCGATGGTCTGAAAATCCAGAGCCTTTTGATCCGGCGTCAATTGCGCCATGGCAGGCGTCAGCAAGCAAAAAAGCAGGGCCGCGGCCCGCGGTGTTCTCAATGTCGGTCTCCTTGGTCAGCTTACCAGCCAAAGCCTTGGTACAATACCCATTCGCCTTCGAACCCATGGTACAAGCCGTACTTCGTCTCTTCAGCTACGTTTTCCAACTTCTTATCTCTCTCGGCGCACTGGCGGCCGGAACCGTTGCCGCGCTCAGCGATAACACGACCTTCCAATTTGACTTCCTGCCTTGGTCGGGCGCGGAGCTGCGGAACTGGCTGATCGGACTGGGGCTTCTGGGCCTGGTCTCCGTCGTCCTGGCGTACCGGGGGACGATGAAATACCTGTTTGTCGCTTGGACTCTTGTGGCCACGGGACTGGTGGTGCGCGGCATCTTCCTGTCGGGCTACACCTTTGACGGAGAGTCTGATTTCAAATGGGCGCTGTTCTTCCTCTCCGGCGTCGCCGCTACGGTACTCGGCGCCCTTAGCCGCGCCCGGATGCGCTAGCCCCAAAGCTCGTGGACCGGCCCGTAAAGGTCGCGGTCGGCAAACGGTACATACTCAAACCCGCGTCCCGTAGGATCGTCGCGGCGAATTGTCGTCCAATCGATACCAAGCGCCGAGTAAATCGTCGCTTCAATGTCCTCGGCGCGAATATCTCGGTCGCGGTACCAACCGGGTTCGGCGGTGTTCGCACCGCGCTCATCGGTGGATCCGATAGCTCGCCGCCCGCGAACTCCCGCGCCGGCCACCAGGGCGGCCTGCTGCATGAAGTGATCGCGGCCCGCCTGGGCGTTCGGGGTGCCCAGCGTCCGGCCAAATTCACCCATTGCCAGCACCAGCGTCCGGTCCAGCAGGCCGTCGGCCTTCAAGTCCGCGAGGAGGGTCCCAAGAGCGGAGTCGAACTGCCGCCCAACCGAGTTCACGTTGCCCGCGTTTAACCCGCCGCCGTAGATATTAGCGTGCATGTCCCAGCCGCCGGCGGTGATCTGAATGAATCGCGTTCCCTTCTTCGCCTTCAATAGATTCCGCGCAGTGATGCAGGCGTTACCGAAGCCCGTGTTGCCATACCGCAGCCGCTCGGCGGCATCGAATGTAAAGATACGGTTCACTTCGGCGTTGTACATCAGGCGCCGGGCGCTATCGTTCCATCTGGCCGTCTCGGCGGCCGCGGCGCTGGGCGCCTGCGCCGCCCTCGTCTCCGCGTCGAGATCCATCAAAAGGTTGTAGCGGCGCTCAAACGTTGCCTGCGGGTCGAAATGATTGGTATTGCCAAGGCCGCCCCCGCCCGGACTCACATAGAACGGCGCGTGCTCCGGCGATAAGTAGCCTTGGCCCGGACCTCCCCCTGCGTTCAAGGACAGGAACCCGGGCAACGTCTGGTCCGCCGACTTGGGACCCAGTTCCAGCGACACAACCGAACCGATGTGCGGCGCTATCCGCGCCAGGCCCGATATCGGATTGCGGCCGATCTGTAGCCAGGTCTGCGCCAGTCCGTGCGCTGTATTCCACGGCTTTACCGACCGCATCAGAGCGATGTTGTCGAACTGCTCGGTCAGCTTTGGCAGCAGGCCGGGAGCCCAGGAGACGCCGTCCATCGTCGTCGCCTGATAGTTGGCCGGAAGCCACGGGCCCACCTTCAAATCGAAGGTGTCGATGTGGCTGGGGCCGCCGTTCATCATGACAAAGATGCAGGAGTCGGCCGTGGCCTTGGTGGTGGCCGCGGCGTGCGCGATGCGTTCGCCTGGCCGCTGCGGCAACAAGAAGTAGCCGCCCACGCCCGCCGCCATGTGGCGGAAGATCACGCGGCGATTCAGGTGGGGCGCGCGCCAGAACTTCTGGCCCGGAATGCGGGTCCAATCAAATCCGAAACGGTCTTTAGCGGATGTCGACATAGGTGGCTCCGTTAGTAGTTGATCAGGAAGTCGACTTTGTTGATCAAAGCCCACGCAAGGTCTTCGACGGTCTGCGTGCGCAGCGCGGGCGTAGTGGCCCGGCGAAGCGCGGCCACAGCTTTCGATCGCTCCGCGTCGTTCGGAACGCGGCCGAGATACCAGAGAAAGAGCTCCTCGACAGCGGCGTTATTGTCGGTCATCGCAACCGCCGCTCTCACATTGGGCGACGAGGCTGCGCGGATGCGGTCCCGCACAAAGGCGTCGTTCATCAGCGTCAGCGATTGCAGAATCGATCCGTCGCCACGGCGCGTCTGGGTATCGCGATTCCCGCGAAGGAACGTGTTGAGAAGGTTGCCCGTGCCGCCTCCCGGTTCCGTCGTATCCGGCAGTTCCCACGCGCTGCGCACCGGCCCGGCAAATCCCTGCGGCATATAATTCGCCCAGTTGCCGGACGCTTGCGCAATCGCGTCGTGAACGGCTTCGGCATCCAGACGGCTCGGATAGTGGCGCGCGAACAGGGGAACGTAGTCCAGTTTCCACGTCCCGTCGTACTGGGAGCTGAGCTGATACGCATTCGACGAGACGATCGTCCGGATGAGTTCGCGAAGGCTGTAGTTCGTCCCCACGAATTGGCCGGCTAATCTCTTCAACAGTGCTGGGTGCGCCGTCTGGTAGGTCCAAGGCGCGGCCGGCGGCTTGTCCGGATCCAGCCGGGCAGGGTCCAGCGAATCGACGGGTTCGGCGAGTGCCAATTGGAACAACTGTTTCCACACGCGATTCACGGTGTTGGCGGCGAACATCGGATCGGCCGTCAGGTTGTCTGCGAACCCTTCCCGCCACGTCTGCCCGGCCTTTGGCGTTTTGCCATCGCGGTATTCGGGCATAACGTTCAGCATCGTCCCAATTCGAACGCGGTTTGGCCGGTTGCCAAAATTGGTGTTCAAATCGTACGTGCCCGCCGTCCGGTCGCTGATGTCGAAGCTGCCGGAGTATGGATCGGTGCCCGGCACGGCGCGGCCGGCGATATTGAGCCTGGCAAAATGCGCAGCCATTCGGTACGTCTCGACTCGCGCGACGGACCGGCCCCACAAGCTCAATTGGTCCAGGTGCCCGCGGCCATCGTGACAGGCTAAACAGTCATAGTGGCCAAGCCCAAGGAAGATCGTTGCCGGCCGGATGTAGCCGGTGTCATAGCGGTCCTGAACCGGGCCGCCCGGAGTGATGGTGCGGACCGACCAGTTTGCGGGTCCGGTGTCATAGTTGTTTCCCGATGCGGCGATCAGCTCCCAAGCCAGGTCTCGGAAACTCTTATCCGTGTTCACCGCGTTCCGCAGGTAGTCGTACATCGCGTTGCGGCCGCTGACGTTCTGATTGGCATTGAAGGCGGTACGGTTGTTGCCCACCAGATCGCCCAGCCATGTGGCCCAGCGATTCATGTACTCCTCGGTATTCAGCAGCCGGTCGATCAGCGCGTCGCGCTTTCCGGGGCTTTTGTCCTCGACAAATGCGCGATATTCCGCCGGCTGCGGCAGGCGGCCCGTCAGGTCCAAATAGATACGGCGAACAAATTCGGCGTCCGTCGAAAGCGGCGCCACCTGAATGCGATCTTTCTCCAAGCGGGAGAAAATCTCCTCGTCGATCAGGTTGCGCCACGGAACGTCCCACGGATTTACGCTCCGGACGGTGCCCGCAAAGCGCATTCCCGCCTTTGCCGCGTAGGCAACCGCCCGCGCGTTGACGTCGTGGATCGTCCGCTCCTCTTTCGTAAGGAACTCTTCGGGATCGCGTTGAAACGTGCAATTCTCACCGGAGACATGCAACGGCTCTTGCGCCAACAACCCCACTGGCAGTATCCCCATACCGGCCAACAGGAGTAAACAGCGTTGGGACATGGACACCCAATCCTCCACCGACAGCGTAGCACTTCCCCAACGGTTACGGGGTTGCGGCCGCCTGGAACTCTTCGTAGGCGCCCTTAAAGTCGACGAGCTTGTTGCCGTCGAACTGCCAGATCCTCGTCGCCACATCGGCGATCAGATCCTCGTCGTGGGTCACCAGAATCACGGTGCCTTCAAATTTTCGAATCGCCCAGTTCAGTGCGTTGATCGACTCCAGATCCAAGTGATTCGTCGGCTCGTCCATCACCAGAAAGTTCGGCTTCTCGAGCATCAGCCGGCAGAAGATCAGCCGGGCCGCCTCGCCGCCGCTGAGCGCTTCGGTCGGTTTCATGCCTTCCTCGCCGCTAAACAGCATCTGGCCCAGCAGACCGCGAATCTCGTCGCGGCTAGCCTGCGGGTCGAACTGGTGAAGCCACTCAAAGGCGGTCATGCCCTTGGTGATCGACTCCCGATGATCCTGCGCGAAGTAACCGATCTGTACCTCATGGCCCCAAGTGATGTCGCCGCCGCCCTGGGCCAGGTCCGGTTCCTTTTCGTAGGGTCCCGTACCGGTGGCGAGCAGCGACTTCACCAGCGTCGTTTTCCCGGCGCCATTGCGGCCCAGCACGGCGATCTTCTCGCCGCGCTCAAACATGCCGCCGAAGCCCTCGAAGACCTTCGCTTCGCCGTATGCTCGGTGCAAACCCTTCACTTCCAAGGGGATACGTCCACTGGGGCGCTTCATTTGAAAGCGGATAAACGGCCGCTGAATGTTGGATTTGGCTAGATCGGAGGTCTGGAGGCGCTCCATCTCTTTCTTGCGCGATTGAACCTGACTCGCGCGGGTGCCGGCGCTAAACCGCGAAACAAAGTCCTGCAACTGCGCGATTTTCTTCTGGCGCTGCGCGATTTCTGACTCCACGCGCGCCCGGACCTGCGTTTTGGCCAGCACCATGTCGTCGTAGCCGCCGGTGTAGGTGATGATCGTTTCGTAATCGATATCGGCGGTGTGGGTGCAAACGCTGTTCAGGAAGTGGCGATCGTGCGAAATGACGATCAGCGTGCCCTTGTACGCGTTCAGGAAGTTTTCCAGCCAGTGGACCGAGTCCAGATCCAAATGGTTCGTCGGTTCGTCCAGCAGCAGCGCCTCTGGATTACCGAACAGCGCCTGCGCCAGCAGCACTCGGACCTTCTGGCCGCCCTGCAACTCGCCCATGAGCCGCTCATGCACCGGTTCCGGAATACCTAAGCCATCCAGCAGGATGGCGGCGTCGGATTCGGCCGAGTACCCGTCCTCCTCGCCGACAATTCCTTCCAGCTCTCCCAGCCGGATGCCCTCGTCATCGGACAGGTCGGCCTTTGCGTATAGGACCTCCCGTTCGGTCAGCGCGTCCCACAATCGGCGGTTGCCCATGATGACGGTGTCGACCACGCGTTTGTCGTCGAAGGCGAACTGGTTTTGACTGAGGGTCCCAAGCTTTTTTGGGCGGACCACGGCACCCTTTTGCGGTTCAGACTCACCGCTCAACAACTTCATGAAGGTAGACTTGCCGGCGCCGTTCGGACCGGTCAACCCAAACCGCCGGCCGGCGGCAAAGGTGGTGGAAACATCTTCGAACAGAATTTTGGCGCCGAAGCGCATGGAGACGTTGTTAACGGAGATCATCTAGGATTGCTGGGGAACAAAACGGACTGCGGAGGGTGCTACTTTCAGTATAGCGGCCCCACGGGAATGCCCGAAATCGAACAATACGAAGCGATCGGTCCCGCCGTGGAGGCGGTTGCCGGAAGCCCACAATTTCGAAAAGCGCCGGTACTCCGGGAATTGCTGCTGTATCTTTGGAAACACCGCGCCGCCAGTGTGACTGAATACTCTATTGGCATTGACGTTCTGGGCCGCAAGCCTGATTTCGACCCCAAAGTGGATTCGGCCGTTCGCGTCCACATGTCGCGGCTGCGGACGCGCTTGAAGGAATACTATGAGACGGCGGGCGCCGGCGCTGCGGAACGCCTAGTTCTGCCTCCCGGAGAGTACCGGGTGAAAGTGCAGCAGGCCGGAATGCCGGTGAGCCGCCGGCGTTTCGGACTCGCGGCGGCCCTGGCGGCCGTGGGTGTTCTTGCCGTCGACAACATCCGGCTTCGCTGGAGTTCCGCCCGGCCGGGCATCGACCCGTTCTGGTCGCCCATGGCACGCCCTGGGAAACCCGTCGCCATCCTGCTTCCGGCGCCGCTCTTTTTTCGCTGGGAGCAGCAGCCTTTCGTAGTCCGCGACTTTCGAATTTCGCGCCCAGAGCAGTTGGAACAGTCGCCCCAACTTTCGGCGCTAAGGAATCAATTCGGCAATCCGGAGGTCAGTCATCTTTATACAATCGCCTCCGATTCGTTGGCCGCCGGCGAAATTGCCCGGTACCTGGAGGCGCATGGTGTCTCCGCGCCCATCACCGGAACGCCGGCGGCGACCATCAACTTGTTGCCGTCCCAGGACACGATCCTGGTGGTGGGCCCTGGTTCCAGCGGCAATCTGAGCGACCTGATGAACCGCCTGACCTTTCAATTCCGGCGAACCCAATCCGGCGTGAATAGCGGGTTGATCGACCGGGCGGCCGGGACGGACTACCCGGTCACGCAGCACTCCACCACGCGGACCACGGGCCACGGATTGATAGCCCGATTGCCTGGGAAGGCGCCGGACACGTCGGTCCTCATCGTCGCATCGGTGCACACGCCGGCCCTGGCCCGGGTGCTCACTGAACCGGCCGAGATCGAGCCGTTCCGCCAATTCCTGGCGGCACATGACGCGGCCCGGTACTTCGAGGCGGTTGTCCGGTACGAGATCGACGGCGGCAGAGTGATGGACGCGCGGACCGTCGCCGCACGGCCGGTGGAGCCGTAAGCTGTTGATAAATTAGCGTTACACCGGCGCTACACCTCGTTAATGACTCCTTAATACTTCACCAAACCCCTGTTTCGATGAAGTAATCTTCTGAGGTGCTTCGCAAGATCTCATTGCTTCTCGCTCTGGCGGCTCAGGCCGCCGAACCAAACCTGATCGACAAATATGTCGACGCCAATGCTGCCGCCGGTCGAGTACCGTATGCCGCCATCGCAGGCGATTCCGAATTCCTTCGCCGTGTCACGCTCGATGTGACGGGTCAACTGCCGGATACGAAAACGGTCCGCGATTTTCTCGGATCCACCGCCCCGGACAAACGCGAGACCTACATCGACTCCCTCTTCCCTCCGCTGCCCGTGCCTGGCATGCGCTCCATTAAGGAAGCGCCCTTTCTGGATCGTTGGACTTACTTTTTCAACGATCTGTTCCGGAACGGCGAACTCCTCGAAGAGGGAATCAACACCTTCTACGACCATATTTATAAGTCGTTCACGCTGAACCTGCCCTACGACGAGTTCGTACGAAACCTCATCACTGCGACGGCGGTCTCCACCTGGAGCGACGGTTCCGCGAATTTCATAGCCCGAAGCCACGTCTTCGAAGGCGACGGCTATCAGATGAACCATGAGGATACAGCCGACGAAATTGCGATTAACACCACGCGCCTCTTCCTCGGCGTGAGCCTGGAGTGCGTCAGTTGCCACGACGGCGCCAATCACCTGGAAAAGGTCAACCTCTGGCTGAGCCAACGAAAGCGCGCCGAAATGATCCGCCAGGCGAGCTTCTTTGGCAAGACCTACATCTCGCCCGTCTTCGGCCGTTCGCCGCAGTTTACGGTGAAGGACACGCGGCCCGGCTATGACCTGACAACGCGCAGCGGCCTGCGTCCGCCGCGAGATAAAACGATGGACGCGACGGCGGCCTTCCTCCTTACAGGCGAAAAGATTCCAGCGGGCGAAAAACCACGCCAGGCCTACGCGCGCATGCTTACCTCGCATCCGCAGTTCGCGCGGGCCGCCGTAAATCTCATTTGGGCCGAACTCATGGGCCAAGGCATCGTCGATGGCCCGTTTGATTTCGACCTGGCCCGCCAGGATCCGAAGAATCCGCCGCCCGCCCCTTGGACCGTGCAGCCCTCGCATCCGGAACTGCTCGAAGCTTTGGCGGCCGATTTCCGCGAGAACAACCACGATCTGCGCCGCCTGATCCGTCTGATCGTCTCCTCGAACACCTACCAACGCTCCATGGCGCCGCCAAAGGGGTGGAACACGAATCACGAGGACGCCTTCACGCGGCGCATCGCGCGGCGCCTCTCGGCCGAACAGCTTTTCGATGGCATCGCGCGAACGGCGAAGATCCGGCAATCGATTAAAATCACGTTCTCCGAGAAGAAGGCGGCGTCCATTCTGCAGACGCGCTCGCCGCAAGACCTAGACAAGACCGACAAGCCTCTGTTTCGCGCGCTGCAGGCGTTCGGTCAATGCGACCGGTATGCGATTGAGGCGGATCGCAAGCCGTCGATGATCCAAGCCGCGATCCTGCTGAACGATAAGCTGATTCGCGAACGGCTGGTGGTGGCCAAGAATCCGGACCTGCTCGAGTTGCTCAAACAGAAGCCAGACTCCGAAATCGTCGACGAGCTCTTCCTGGCCGCACTCTCCCGCTTCCCGAGCGAGAACGAAAAGGCCCAGGCCCTTGCAGCGTTTTCCGAAAACCGCGAGCAAGGCGTGGAAGACGTTCTCTGGCTTTTAATCAACCGATTGGACTTCCTCTTTTACTAACCATGACGCCTACACGCCGCCAACTCCTGCGACTCGGTGCGCTCTCGGTCGCCGGCTACGAACTGAGCGAGGCCTTTCAACCTGCCAATGTCCAGGCGCAATCGCGCGTGAAAACACGCGCCTCAGCCGACGCCGTAATCCTGCTGAACCTGCAGGGCGGCCCGTCGCAAATGGACATGTTCGACGTGAAGCACGGAAAATGGGCTCCGGAAAACCGCGACGTGCGAACGACGAAATTTGGCTTCGAATTCCCCTACGGATTCCTGCCGCGCACGGCGGACCATCTGGCGGATCTGGCCATCGTGCGTTCCGGCCAGGCTTGGGAAACAGTGCACTCCCGCGGCCAATACTATCTGCAAACCGGCCACGCCGTGAGCCCGGCGCGCATCAAGGAGAGTCCGTCGATTGGCTCGGTGGTCGCCCACGAATACCGGGACCGTATGCGCGCTTCGGATTTCCTGCCGCCATTTGTCGCGATGAACTACGAACCCACGACGATGTACGGCCCGCTGCAAGGCGAAGGCTGCTTGCCGCCGGATTGCTCTCCGCTCACGCTCGATTTAGCGCAGGGAAATCTGCCGTTCTTTGTCGACGAAAAAGACCGCGAGCGCCTGTTGCGCCGCTGGCGGATGCTGCAGGAGGCCGACACGTCACGCCTCAATCTCGGCGACGCTTCGCCCGCCGTGATGCGCCGCTTCGATAGCTTCTCACGCTCGGTCTTCAAGATGATGAACCATCCGAAGATGAGCGGTGTCCTGCAAATGACCCCGGAAGAACGGAAAACCTATGGGGCTTCTCCCTTCGGCGACGCCTGCCTGATCGCGCGCAACATGGTGGCCGCCGACGCCGGCGCGCGGTTCTTGATGGTGACGCAGCCGGGATGGGACCACCACTCGTCCATCTACGGAAAGAACCTGGACGGCGGTCTCTATAAGACCTGCCCGGTCTTCGACTCTGCCTTCGCGGGATTGATGGCCGACCTAAAACGCCTTCGCCTGTTGGAGCGCACGCTGGTTATCGTGATGGGAGAATTCGGCCGGACGCCCGGAGATTTGACGCCTGTGGCGGGCCGCGAGCACTATGCCGGCACGATGTTCATGGTCTTCGCGGGCGCCGGCGTGAAAGGCGGGCGCGCGATCGGCGCCACAGACCCGCAGGCCGCGCACATCACGAATTTTGGGTGGTCGGGTAAGCGTCCCATCTATGTGGAGGATGTCTGCGCCACCATCTACTCGGCGTTGGGGATCGATTCGTCCAAGCGCATCACCCACACGCCTTCCGGCCGGGATTTTCTCTACGTCGATCCCGCCGCGGGCACGAAAGTTGTCAATTTCCGCGAAATCGCGGACCTGTACGCATAAGGAATCCGTTCATGAAAACCCTTTTGTTTCTCGCGGCCTCGTTGGCCGCACTGGCACAGACGGCGCAGATTACGGGCCGCGTGGCCGATTCGTCGGGTGCGATTGTCGGCGGTGCGAGAGTGTATGTCACGAACACCGGGACCGGCGTCGCCCGCGAACTGCAAACAAACTCCGAGGGCTATTACGCCGCGCCTCTGCTGGCCCGGGGAACCTATAGCGTTCGCGCGCAACAAACCGGGTTCAAGGAAATTGTTCGCAGCGGCCTGACGCTCGACGAAGGCCAGACCCTGCGTATCGACTTCGCTCTGGAAGTAGGTCAAGTCAGCGAAAAGATTGAGGTCACCGGCGCCGCGCCGCTGTTGGAGACCGAAGGGCCAACGCTTTCCACGGTGGTCACAAATCAGCGAATCCTCGACATGCCCACCTTCGGCCGCAATCCTTTGCAATTCGCGCTGCTGGTACCGGGAGTGCGCGCGACGGGTTCCTACGGGGATCTGCCCGTGTCTGCGTTCGGCGGCGGCCGGGCGTCCATCGGAGGCGGCGGAACCAGCGTCAACAACTACATGGTGGATGGCATCGCTGCGGAAAACTTCTCCTCGGGCGGCCTGCAGACCCCGCTTTCGGTGGATGCCACCGAGGAGTTCCGCCTAATCGTTCGCAACCCGAGCGCCGAGTACGGCCGCACCGGCGGCGGCGTGATCAACCTGATCAGCAAGGCGGGCACCAACGAGTTTCACGGCAGCCTTTATGAATTTCATCGCAACAAGAGTTTGCGCGCGAACGATTTCTTCTCAAACCGCGCAGGCCGGGCGCGTCCGGCGTTGGTCTTCAACCAATGGGGCGCGACGGTGGGCGGGCCAATCAAGAAAGACAGAACTTTCTTCTTCTTCAACTGGGAGCAGTTCGCGCAGCGAACCGCGGCGACCACGATTCGCTCCGTGCCAACGTCTCTGCAACGCAACGGCGACTTCAGCGAAACCCGCACGGCGGCCAACGCGCTGATTCAGGTGTTCGACCCGCTTTCCACGCGGCTGGACCCGGCAAATCCGGCGAATCGTATCCGCGATTCGTTCCCCGGAAATCGAATTCCGGCCAACCGCCTCTCCACGACGGCCCGCGCGGTGAACGAATTCTACCCCGCGCCGAACGCCGCCGGCGTCGCCATCACGAACGCGAACAACTTCTTCGGCCAAGCGTCGTCGCCGCTCGACAAGGACATCTACGGTCTGCGCTTGGATCACTATCTCTCCGCCACCCGCCGCGTGGCGGGCCGCTATACCTGGGACGACACGATCTCCGGTATCGCGAACTTCTACGGAAACGTCGCCGAGATCCAAACCTCCGATCTTCCGTTGCGCCGGCATAGCGGCTTCGTAAGCTTTTCCGACGCCATCCGGCCCGACCTCCTGTTCGACATTCGCGGCGGTTTGAACTTCTATCTGCCGAATCGCGTCACGCGCAGCTTCGGCTTCGACGTCACGAAAATCAACATGCAGGCCCGCCTGAACCCGCTGATGCAGGTACCAGGCTTCCCGCGCTTCGACATGGCGGACATGACGGCCATAGGCGCGGACCAGGGCGATCAACTCGTGCAATCGAATAAGGCGTTCAGCTACACCGGCACGCTCACCTGGATTCGCGGTTCGCACAATTTCAAATTCGGCAGCGACAATCGCGTCTATCAGTTCAACAACACGCAGGGAGCCGCGGGCATGTCGTTCAATTTCAACCGCGGCTTCACGCAGGGCCCGAACCCGAACGCGGCCGGCGCCACGTCGGGTTTCAGCTACGCCAGTTTCCTGCTCGGCACACCGGCCAGCGGCACGGTGGGATTCGGCGCTCCCGTTACCGAGACCGTAAAGAACTTCGGCCTCTACGCGCAGGACGATTGGAAGTTGACGCCGAAGCTCACGCTGAACCTCGGCCTGCGCTGGGAGTACGAAGGCGGCATCACGGACCGCTACGGCGCCATCAGCAATTTCGACCCGAACGTCCAATCCACCGTTCGCGGCCAGACGTTGACCGGCGGGCTCCGCTTTCCAGGCGTTGGCGGGCTGTCCCGTGGCCATCGCGACGCTGAATTGACGAACTTTCAACCGCGCATCGGCTTCGCCTGGCAACTGCTGACGAAAACGGTCATGCGGGGCGGCTACGGCATCGTCTACCTGCCGACGTCCGGCATCTACGTCGGCCTGGACCGCGCAGGTTTCTCGTTGAACACGCCTCTGGTTTCGTCGATCGACGGCGGATTCACGCCGAACGAGACGCTGGCCAATCCCTTCCCCAACGGCAAGCTCGACCCCATCGGCAGTTCGCAAGGCGCGCTGAGCCTGCTGGGCCAGGGCATAACAGGGAACCTGCGCGATCTGGCGCGCGGCTATTCGCAGCAGTGGAGCTATTCGCTGCAGCGGGAACTGGCCGGCGGTTGGCTGGTGGAGGCCGGGTACATGGGCAATCGCGGCGTCCGCCTGCCGGGCCGCCGCACCTTCGATTTCCTGCCGTCGCAATTCCGGTCTCTCGGGACCCAGTTGCAGCAGCTCGTCGACAACCCGTTCTTCGGGATTATTCCATCGAACCTGGCGCCGGGGCAGCGGCAGGTGGCGCGTGCGACGCTGCTCGACACGTACCCGCAATTCGCCAGCGCCTCCGGCTACGCCACGCTCGCCGATTCGGTCTATCATGCGGCGACGCTGCGCGTGGAGCGCCGGTTCACCAACGGGCTGAGCCTCTTGCTGGGTTACACGTTCTCGAAGCTGATCGACAACAACACCGGCGACGGCGGCAACAACTTCGCCGAGAGCGGAGACAATAGCGTTCGCAACTGGGACAACCTCGCCGCCGAACGGTCGGTATCGTCTAACGACCTGCCCCAGCGGCTCGTTCTTTCCGGCAGCTATGAGTTGCCCTTCGGAAAGACCGGCCCTCTGCTCTATCGCGGCTTGGCGGGAGGATGGCAGATCAACGCTATCGCCAGCTTCCAAAGCGGCAATGTGATCGCAGTGTTTCAGAACGGCACTGTGTTTGGAAGTTCTCGGCCCAACGCGGCCGGCGATCCGTCGCTGGAAACTCCGAACATCGACCGGTGGCTGAACCGCGCCGCCTTCGCAAACTCGCCGCCTTTCACATTCGGGAATGTAGCGCGCAACCTGCCCCGCACCCGCAGCGACGGCCACAACAACGTGGATCTGTCGTTGATGAAATCGTTCCGTATTGTAGAGCGGGTGAAGGCGCAGTTCCGCGCCGAGGCGTTCAACTTCACCAATACCCCAACGTTCGGAAACCCGGCCGGCAACATCGATGCCGGCAACTTCGGGACCATCACCGGACTCGCCACGAACACCAACTCCAGAGCTTTGCAATTGGGTTTGAAGATCTATTTTTAGCACCGCCGCGGGAGGATAATCTCCTCATGCGCCTTGCACTGGTTTTCGCCCTTGGTTCCGCGTTCGCACAGGAGGTCTCGCAGAGCGGCCTCCGCCTGAATGCGGAGCGTCCGCTGGTGGCCCAGGCCGAGCGGGCGCGCAACGGCATGGTGGCGAGCGTGCACGAGTTGGCCAGCCAGGCGGGTGTCGATGTGATGAAGCGCGGCGGCAACGCCGTGGACGCCGCCGTGGCCGTGGCTTTTGCCCTGGCCGTGGTTCATCCGGAGGCGGGCAACATCGGCGGCGGCGGGTACATGCTGCTGCGCATGGCCGATGGCCGGGCCGTCGCCATCGACTACAAGGAACAGGCCCCGGCCGCCGCGTCGCCCGGAATGTATAAGAACGAGTCCGAGGCCCGCGTCGGCTACAAGGCCTCCGCCGTGCCCGGCATGCCCGCCGGCATGGAGATGGCCCACAAAAAGTTCGGCAAGCTGCGCTGGGCCGATGTCCTGGAACCCGCTCGCCGGTTGGCGCGGGACGGCTTTCCGGCCTCGCAGCGAATGGAGATTATTCTCGCGCTGCAGGTGCCGGTGATGAAACAATTCCCCGAAACCGCCAAGGTCTTTCTGCACGGCGGCGCACAGCCGTTGAAGCAGGGCGAGCTTGTCAAACAGCCGGACTTGGCCGCCACCATCGCCCGGATGCAAAAAGGCGGCGCGCGCGAGTTCTATGAAGGGTTGACGGCGCAGCGAATCGACGCCGATATGCGGGCCAACGGCGGCACCATTTTCCTGAACGATCTGAAATCGTACAGAGCCTACGAACGCACGCCGCTCGGTTCGGAGTATCGCGGCCATCCGATCCTCGCCATGGGCCCGTCCAGTTCGGGCGGCATGGCGGTGATTCAAATGCTCAATATTCTCGAACGCTTCCCGCTGGGCCTCGGCGAGGAGGGCTCTTCGAAGGCGCGCCACCTGCACGTGGAGGCCGCCCGCCGCGCCTTTCGGGATCGCGCGGAGTTCGCCGGGGATCCGGCGTTCTTCGAGATTCCCGCCGAACGGCTGACTTCGAAGGACCACGCCGCCGCGCTCGGCAATTCCATCCGTCTGGACGCCGCCTCGCCGCTGCCCGCCTCGCCGCACGACGAATCGGCCGAGTCGGACGATACCACCCACTTCAGCGTCATCGACGCGGCCGGCAACATCGTGTCGAATACGTACACGTTGAACGGTTTCTACGGTTCGCAAGTCATCGCCAAGGGAACCGGCGTGTTGCTGAACGACATCATGTCCGGCTTCGGCACGCGCGGGCGGAACATCATCGCGCCGGGCAAACGGCCGGTGTCGTCGATGAGCCCTGTCATCGTGCTGAACCGCGACCGCTCCGCCTGGGTGGCCCTGGGCTCGCCAGGCTCCCAGACGATTCCCAACACAGTGGTGCAGGTCATCCAAAACCTGATCGATTTCAAGATGTCGCTGCGCGATGCGGTCGATTATCCGCGCATCCATCACCAAAACACCCCGGACCGCATCGACGTCGAACCAGGCGCTCTGGTTGTCGATGTCGCCGAGCGGTTGCGGGCCATGGGCCACAAGATCTCGACGGCGCCGCGCGCGCAGGGCGACGTCCATGCCGTCGCCGTGGAACCCGGCACCGGCATGCGCCTAGGCTGGTCCGACGGAAGACGCGGCGGGAAGGCGATTGGCTATTAAGGGCGCGAGGGAGGAAGCCGATCTCGCGGCGCGCCGGAAAAAACTCGGCACCTTGACACGCCGGCCCTTCCTCGGCAAAATAAAAGGCGAATAAACGGCGAAAACATGCACGCCTGCCTCGTCCTTCAACAGGGTTCCCTCGACGGGTTCGTCGATTTGGCCGCCCGCTTCTCCCCGCACATCGAACGCCCGTCGGAACAGACCGCCCTGCTGGCTGTGTGTGGACTGGAACGTCTGTTCGGCGGCTACACCGAAATCGCGGACCGGATCGCCGCCGAAGCCGCCGCGGAACAACTGGAGATTTCCGTGGCCATCGCCTCGCATCCGGACACGGCCCTGCTGGCCGCGCTCCACATCGGCGGCGTAACCGTCATCGCCCCCGGCGCGGAGGTCGATGTGCTGGGCCCGCTGCCGGTCGACATTCTGCCCGCATCGCTCGATACGCTGGATACGCTCACCCGCTGGGGTGTGGAGACGCTTTCCGATTTTGCCGGCCTGCCTCCGCTCGGCGTCATTGAACGCCTGGGCGAGGAAGGCGGCCGGCTGCAGGCGCTGGTGGAAGGCCGGGGCAGCCGGCCGTTGCGCATCGCGCGTCCGCCGGAGGACTACACGGCGCATACCCATCTCGACGAGCCCCTGCACACGGTCGAGCCGCTGCTGTTCGCCGTCTCCGGCCTGATCCACGGCATCCTCAAGCGGCTCTCCTCCCACGGGCTCGCCGCCGGTGAGATACACGCCACGCTCGCGCCCCATCACGAGATCCGCATCGGATTTCCGCTCCCGGTCGAAGAACCGCGCACCATCCTCAAGCAGGTGCAACTCGATTTGGAGGCGCGTCCGCCGCGCCGCGCCATTCATTCGGTGACCGTGGCGCTGAAGCCGGCGCCGCCGCGCGCCACCCAGCACGGTTTATTCACGCCGCCCGCCGCCGAGCCGGAGGCGCTGCAGACGTTACTCGCCCGGCTGCGGGCGATCCTCGGCGGCGACAGCGCCGGAGCGCCGGAGATCCTCGACACGCACCGGCCCGATGCATGGCGGCTGCGAACCTCCACGCTGTTTCACGGCGGCTTGCCCGGAGAGACGAAGAGGGCCGGCACACACACCGGCTTTCGCTACTTCCGGCCCGCGCTGCCCGCGCACGTCACCACCAACCGGGAGCACCGCCCGCAGCGCCTCGACGCGCACGCCATCCGCGCCGCCGCCGGCCCCTGGCGCAGCACCGGCGAATGGTGGACCGCCGATGCCTGGGCGCGCGACGAGTGGGACATCGGCCTGGACGGCGGTGTGATGTGCCGCATCTACCGCGAGCACAGCACCAACACCTGGTTCCTGGAAGGGATTTACGACTGATGGTCGAACTCCGCAGCCGCTCCGCGTTCAGTTTTTTGGAAGGCGCGTCGCTTCCCGAGGATATGATCGACCGCGCCGCCGAATTGGGCATCGAAGGCGTCGCGCTTCTGGATCGCGACACGGTTTCCGGCGCCGTCCGTTTTCACAAACAGGCGGTGAAGAAGGGGGTGCGCGCCTGGATCGGCGCGGAGGTCTCCGCCGAGGAAGGGTTCCGGTACCCGCTGATCGCCGCGACGCGCCAGGGCTATCAGAATCTTTGCCGCTTGATTACGCGCACACGGCTCGAACGCCGCAACGCGCGGTTTTCGGATATCGAGGAATACGCGGACGGATTGGTCTGCCTGGCGTCCGGCCCGGTGGCCTGGGCGATGGACAACGGATCGGCGCCGGAGATGATCGACCGGCTCCGCGGCGTCTTTCCCAACGGCCGCGTGGCGATCGACATTCAGCGCCACTTCCTGCGCGACGAAGAGGCGCGGAACCAGGCCTTTCTCGCCACCGGCCTTCCCGTGGCCGCGGCCAACGGAGTCAGCCACGCCACGCGGGAGGCGCGCCCGCTGATGGATGTACTCACCTGCATCCGGCATCACACGAATATTCAGGAGGCCGGCCGCCTGCTGGCCCGCAACTCCGAGCGCTACTTTAAACCGGCGCGGCAGATGGAACGGATCTTCGCCGATATTCCCCATGCGATCGCCAACGCCCGCGCGCTGGCCGAAACGCTGGAATTCACGCTCCAGGATCTGGGCTACCGGTTTCCGCGCTACCCCGTGCCATCCGGCGAGAGCATGGATAGCTTTCTGTGGAAGCGGACGTTCGAGGGGGCTGAGCGCCGCTACCGCCCTCTGCACGGCCGCGCCCGGTTGCAGTTGGAGCGCGAGTTAAAGCTCATCGCCAAGCTCCAACTGGCCGGCTATTTCCTGATCGTCTGGGACATCGTCGAGTTCTGCCGCCGATCGAACATTCTGGTGCAGGGGCGCGGCTCGGCGGCCAACAGCGCGGTCTGCTACTCGCTGGGCATCACGGCCGTCGACCCGGTCGGGATGGATCTGTTGTTTGAGCGTTTCCTCTCCGAGGAGCGCGGCGAGTGGCCCGACATCGATCTGGACCTGGCCAGCGGAGACCAGCGCGAACAGGCCATTCAATACGTTTACCAGCGTTACGGCGAACGGGGCGCGGCCATGACGGCCAATGTCATCAGCTATCGAAAACGTTCGGCGGTTCGCGATGTCGCCAAGGCGATGGGCAATGCGCACACGGCGGAGATGATCGAACAAATTCTCGATCTTCCGCGCCACCTGGGCCAGCACTCCGGCGGAATGGTGATTTGCGAGGACGCGCTGGACATGGTGGTCCCGCTGCAACCCGCCGCCATGCCCAACCGCGTGATCGTGCAATGGGACAAGGAAGACTGCGCGGACATGGGCATCATCAAGGTGGATCTGCTCGGCCTGGGTATGATGGCCGCGCTGAAGGAGACGATCGACCTCATCCGTGTGCATCACAAGGAGGAAGTCGATCTGGCGCATCTTCCGCAGGACGATCCGGCTGTCTACGACGCGCTCCAGCGCGCCGACACCGTGGGCCTGTTTCAAGTGGAGAGCCGCGCGCAGATGTCCTGCCTGCCCCGGATGCGGCCGGAAAATTTCTACGACATCGTGGTGGAGGTGGCTATCATCCGGCCGGGTCCCATTGTCGGCAACATGCTGCATCCCTATCTGCGCCGGCGGCAGGGCCTGGAGCCAGCCGAGTGCCTGCACCCGTCCCTGGAAGCCGTGTTGCGGCGTACGCTGGGCGTGCCCTTGTTTCAGGAACAGTTGTTGAAAATGGCGATGATCGCCGCCAACTTCACCGGCGGCGAGGCGGAGGATCTGCGCCGCGCCATGGGATTCAAGCGTTCGCAGAAACGGATGGCGGAAGTGGAAACCCGGCTCCGGTCCGGCATGACCGCCAACGGCATTACCGGCGCGGCGCAGGATGCGATCGTGCAATCCATCACGGCATTCGCGTTATATGGATTCCCGGAGTCCCACGCCGCCAGTTTCGCGCTCATCACCTACGCCAGCGCCTATTTGAAGTGCCATTACCTGGCCGCCTTCACCGCCGCGCTGCTGAACAATCAGCCGATGGGTTTCTACAATCCGCTGTCGCTGATCAAGGACGCGCAACGCCACGGCCTGCGCGTTTTGCCGGTGGATGTGACGATCTCCGATTGGCGCTGCACGCTGGAAAATTTCTGTCTGCGGCTGGGCTTGAACTATGTGAAGGGGCTTCGCGAGGCGACGGGTCAGGCGATTCTCGCGGCGCGGCCCTTCGGCAGTATCGACGATTTGAAGCGCCGCGTGCCGGGTATCACGCGGGAGGAGCTGTTCCGGCTCTCCGAGATCGGCGCGCTCAATAAGATCGGAGGGTCCCAACAGCGGCACCGCCGCGAGGCGGTGTGGCAGTCGAGCCTCGCTATGCGCCCGGCCGGGCCGTTGTTTCTGGACGAGGGCGATGCGCCGGCGCCGCTGGCGCCGATGGACGCCGTGGAACGTCTGCAGGCCGACGTGCGCGTCAGCGGCCTGTCGATCGGACCGCACCCGATGTACTATGTGCGTGAGCGGCTCCAGGCCGGCGGCGTGCTGCGTTCGAGCGACCTGCCGCGCTACCCCAACAACCGCTACGTGCGCGTGGCGGGCATGGTGATCTGCCGCCAACAGCCGGAGACGGCAAAGGGCTTTGTATTTCTCAGCCTGGAGGACGAGACCGGCATTTCGAACATCATCGTGCCGCCCAAACTATTCGCGGAGACCAAGGCGGACATCCTCCGGCATCCGTATCTGGTGGTGGGCGGTGTGTTGCAGAATGAGCGGGGCGCGGTATCGGTAAAGGCCCGCAAGGTGGACCCGGTGCGGGCGGCAAGGGTAGCCGTGGCCTCGCATGATTTCCGGTAGATTTCAAAACCCGGGCATTAGCCGCGCAGGGTGCGGTGAAGAACCTGCATCCACAATCTTCCAGGTTGGCCCCGGTTCGATTGGTGTTGCGTCTGCGATTCTGACGCCGTCGAACTTTACTACAATGTTGATTTGTACAAGGACCAGCGGATCACGGTCATCATCCCGTGCTTGAACGAGGAACAGGGGATTGAAAAGGTTCTACGCCGGATGCCCGCTTTTGTTGACGACGTGATCGTGGTCGATAACGGCTCCACCGATCGCACCGCCGAGGTGGCCGCGGGCTTTGGAGCGCAGGTCATTCGAGAGCACGTTCGCGGGTATGGACGGGCCTACAAACGCGGATTCTCGGTGGCGGCCGGCGACCTGATTGTTACGCTGGACGGGGACCACTCCTACCCGCCTGACGCCATCTCCTATCTGATCGAAGCGTTCTTGCACCTGGAGGTGGATTTTCTGAACGCCTCCCGCTTCCCTGTGCGGGACCGCCACGCCATGAGCTTTAAACACAAGTTCGGCAACTTCGTGCTCTCGCTGGCGATGAGCTTGCTGTACTTTCGCTGGGTGCGGGACTCCCAGTCCGGCATGTGGGTCTTCCGGCGGTCGATCCTCGACGATTTTTCGCTGGAGAGCGACGGCATGGCGTTTTCCGAGGAGATCAAGATCGAGGCGCTGCGGCATTCCAAGGTCCGGTTCGCCGAAATTTCGATTCTCTATTCGTCCCGGCTTGGCGAAATCAAGCTGAATCCGTGGCGGGACGGCATTCACAATCTCTGGTTCCTGGTGAAGAAACGATTTTCGCCATGGCGACGCTGACGGCGATCATCCCCGCATTTAACCGCCCGGATTTGACGGCAGCCGCCGTAGCCGGTCTGCGGCGGCAATCCAGGGTTCCGGATGAGATCGTGGTGGTCGACGACGGCTCGGCGGTTCCCTTGAGCGGCCTGCCGGCCCGGATTCTCCGCCACGAGACAAACCGCGGGTTTGCCTGCGCGGTCAACACCGGCATCCGCGCCAGCCAGACCAGCTTGGTGGCGATCCTGAACAACGATGTCACCCTGCATCCGGAATTTCTGGAACGGCTGGCCACCGCGATAAATTACCGGGATGTCCCGTTCGCATGCGGAAAACTTTACCGGCCCGACGGCCGCATCGACGGGACCTGGAATCTGGTCGTCCGGGGTGGCATGGCCTGGCAAGCCGGTCACGGACGGACGGATAGCGAGCCATTCCGGTCCGGCAGAAATGTTTGGATGTGTTCTTTTACTGCATGTGTAGTAAATAAAAACGCCTTCGACTCCGCCGGTCTGCTGGATGAGACCTACGGGACGTTCTACGAGGATGTCGAATGGGGGTTCCGCGCGGGTGGGCAGGGCTGGTTTGAACCGGAAGCGACCGGAGTACACGAAGGAAGCGCGACAGCTAGGTCACTCGGAGCGTTTCCCGCCCGGCAGTTACTCCGAAATCACCGGCGGTTCGCGCGGCAGTACCTGTTGCCGGAGTATCAGCGGGAATACCAGGTTGCAAGAACATTGCTGCGGGCCAGCGTGCTGAGTCGTGGGCGATGGCCCGGCGTTCCGGATGAGGAGGTCGCGCTAAAGCCTCGGTCCCCGGTTCACCGGCGCGCCCTTCTCGAAATGGAGCAGGAACTCTTTTCCCTACAAAAGTTTACAGGATACGACACAACTTGGCAGTGGTATGAGCGTTTAATCCGATGACTGGGACTACGGCGATTATTGTGACCTGCAATTCGGTCGGCCACATCGAAGTCTGCATCGAATCCTGTCATCGCCAAAATTTGTCTATTATTGTAGTCGATAATGCTTCGACCGATGGCACGGCGCAGTATCTGCGTCAGGACGCGCGAATACGAGCCATTAATAACTACAATAATAATGGATTTGCGGGCGCAGCGAACCAAGCAACTATATTAGTAGATACAGAATACTGCCTGCTCTTGAATCCGGATGCGGAGTTGCTCAACCCAATTGACGATTTAGTTGCGGCGGTTGAGCAGAATGGACACACCGCCGCAACAGGCCAACTCGTATCCTCGGACGGCGCGGTGCAGAAAGGCTTTTCTTTCCGTCGTTTTCCGACTCCCACGGCATTGGCACTTGAAGTGCTCGGAATTAACCGAATCTGGCCGGGCAATCCGGTAAACCGGTGGTATCGCTGCCTGGACGTGGATCACTCCCGGCCCCAGACGGTTGAGCAGCCGGCGGGCGCTTTCCTGCTGTTCCGGCGCTCGGACTGGGAACGGCTGGGTGGATTCGATGAGGGCTTCTATCCTGTTTGGTTCGAGGATGTCGATTTCTGCAAGCGGATCGCGAACAGTGGCGGTACCACCTGGTACGATCCTTCGGTTCGCGCGCGGCATTTCGGTGGGCATTCCGTTCAAAATGTGGAATTTGGCGAGCGAAACCGGATTTGGTATGGTAGCCTGCTTAGATACGCCGCGAAGCACTTCTCGAAAAGGGCGGCGCGAATCGTGGCGGTAACCGTCGGAATTGTCATCTTTCCTCGCGTTCTTCTCAGTAGCGGGCGGGGTTCCCAGCAGTCAGCAGTAAAAATCACAAAATCCGTCTGGAGTCAGGCTTGGCGCACCTTCTGGTCCGCGCTGTAGCAGTCGCCGAACTCTTTCCCGATCCAATGGCTCAACTTGAACTTGTCTCTGTCACACTCGTGACGTACAACAGCGGGCGATTCATCAAGAAATGCCTGGAGTCCGTGCTGGCCCAGAAGTACTCGAGTCTGGAAGTCGTTGTGATCGACAACGCCTCCACCGACGGTACAGTGGATATCCTGGAACAGCTCGAGGACCGCTGCCGGATTACCTACAACGACTGCAACGTAGGGTTCGCGGCCGCTCAGAATCAGGCAATCGCCAAATCTCGGGGCGAATGGGTGCTCACCTTAAACCCGGATGTCCTTTTGATGCCCGGTTTTATCCAGCAACTCGTGGAAGCAGGCCAGATTCATCCGAAGATCGGAGCGGTGTGCGGAAAACTGCTGGCGATTAAATCGACCTTTGAGCTCCCCGACAAGCCGGTCATCGATTCGACGGGAATGTTCTTCACGCCGATGCTCCGCCATCTGGACCGGGGTAGCCAAATGCCCGACAACGGCGAGTATTCGAACTTCGAGTACGTTTTCGGGGCCACGGCCGCGGCTGCGCTCTACCGGCGGGAAATGATCGACGACATCGCCATTCAAGGCGAATTTTTCGATTCCGACTTCTTCGTCTATCGCGAAGACGCCGACGTGGCGTGGCGGCACCAGTTGCTGGGCTGGCGATGCCTGTACACACCGTACGCGCGCGGTTATCACGTTCGAAACGTTCTTCCGGGCAACCGGCGGGCACTGCCCGCAGAAATCAACATGCACTCGGTGAAAAACCGGTTCCTGATGCGCCTGAAGAACATGACGTGGGATCTGTACCTGCGGAACTGGGTGAGCATCACGCTGCGGGACGTCGTCGTGGTGGGCGGCTGCTTGCTCCGTGAGCAGACGTCACTGAAGGCCTTTTGGTTCGTCGTCCAGAACTGGCGCCGGAACCTGGAGAAGCGGGCCGAGATTATGCGGCGGCGCAAGGTCAGCGAAGAGTACATGGCGTCCTGGTTCCGCCCGCAGCCTGTCAGCCGGCCGGCGCCGAAGCCGAATGCGCGCGTAGCCGCGAAGGTTCGCGCCGCGCGCGGCTAACCGCTCATGCGGATCGCGATCCTCGGAACCCGAGGTATTCCGGCCCGCTACGGAGGGTTCGAGACGTTTGCCGAAGAACTGGCCCGCCGGCTCGTGGAACGAGGTCACGACGTCACTGTCTACTGCCGCGAACGCCACTCGGAGCCGTCGTATCTGGGTGTCCGGCTAAAGACGTTGCCGACCATTCGCCACAAGTACACCGACACGCTGGCGCATACTGCCATCTCTATGTTCCATGCGACTTTGGCGGGCTACGATGTCGTCCTGTGCTGCAACGCGGCAAACGCGATTTTCTGCTGGTGGCCCCGGCCGTTCGGAACCCCCGTCGCGCTGAACGTCGATGGCCTGGAGCGGCTGCGGAAAAAATGGAATCGAGCAGCGAAGGCCTGGTACCGGCTTTCTGAGTGGCTGGCCACGTTTTGCGCGACCGAGGCGGTCTCCGACGCGAAGGCGATTCAAGACTACTATCTGGCGGAGTACGGCTGCGAGACGACCTTTATTCCGTATGGCGCCGAAACCACCAAAACCCAAACCACTGAGACGCTTCACTCCCTGGGATTGGCCGTCGGAGAGTACTTCCTTTATGTTTCGCGCTGGGAACCGGAGAACAACGCGCTACTGGTGCGCGCAGCGTTTGAAGAGATCGCCACGACGAAAAAGCTGGCTCTGATTGGCGATGCACCGTACGCGGACGCCTACATCGCCAAGGTCCGAGACACGAATAATCCGAGGATCGTGATGCCGGGCTATGTCTTTGGCCAAGGTTACAAGGAGCTAGGCTCGCATTGTTTTGCCTACATCCACGCCACCGAAGTCGGCGGAACCCACCCGGCGTTGATTGAAGCGATGGGCCGCGGCGCCCTGGTTCTCTACCTCGAAACGAAAGAAAACGCAGAGGTCGCAGGCGGTTGTGGAATTCCGTTTACCGAGTCAACCTTGCCGGCGGCCATCGCCGAAGCACTTCGGATGCCGGCCGGGGAGCGGGCCGCGCTCTCGGCCCGCGCGGTCGCCCGAGTCGAAGAACGCTATAGCTGGGACGCCGTGACAAGCCAATATGAGGCTTTATTTCAACGTCTTACGAGCCGGTAAAAGGACTACCGCCGGCTAGGAGCAATGCTCCTGACCGGCGGGGCGCAGGATGGTATTTCGTACTTCGTATAACCGACAATCACTTTGTGTAAATGTCTCGTATGGATAGTGTCGGTGTGACAGCTACCGTTACCAATACAAGCGGAAAAAAATCGCCGAATGGCTCACTGAACGATGTTTATTTTTCGACGGTCATTCCCGCGACGATATAATGGCCCGGCAGCAGTTAGGAGTGCCGATTCCATTTGAAGCACGCGTTTGAAGTTTGTGTCGCCTTAACGAACTTATCCGCGTTCCCAGCCGTCGAGCCGCCAATCTCGTCTCCATACGGATAGTAATCCTTGGAAACGACCGTCCAGTACTGGCATCGCCGTCGTGTTTCCGTTCGCGTCGTAGGTCTATCCGA
>Ga0194119_10003289_pt1 | contig 26183 bp, 53 predicted proteins | sample TA2MahC100mmetaG_FD_148620 | JGI IMG/M metagenome (GOLD analysis project Ga0194119, IMG submission 148620) | Freshwater microbial communities from Lake Tanganyika, Tanzania - TA2015018 Mahale Deep Cast 100m | ecosystem: Environmental > Aquatic > Freshwater > Lake | place: Tanzania: Lake...
TTTGTATTCATCCTGATGTTCAAAATCAAGAATACAATATCACTTCTTGGTTTGTGAGTCGTTGTATCAAAAAGTTTCGTAAGGAAGCAAAGGTAAAAGTAATACTTTCTTATGCTGATTCTTCTCGTCACAACGGAATTATCTACCGTGCTTGTAATTTTAAGTATTATGGATTGACTGACCCAAAAAAAGACTTTTATTATGCTGATGGAACTAAACACTCAAGAGGGAGTGTTAAAGGTGTTGAAGGAGAATGGAAAGAAAGAAGTAGAAAACACAGATACTTAATGATATTTGACAAAGATCTTCAAAAAAGATTGACATGGAAAGAACAACCATGTTAAAATAAAAAATGGTGATATTGTACCAAACCCCTTCCGTGTGACTTCAGAACCTCCGATTTTTCGGGGGTTTTGTTGTATGCTAAATAATCATTAACGGAAATCTATAAAAATTATACAAATGGGTCTCTCAAGATTAGATAATTTTCTGAAGAATGTTCGTGGCAACTTACTTTATGTTGATCCTAACAGTATTGATGCCACTGATGGTATTGAAAACCAGGGAAATAGTTTAACTCGTCCATTCAAAACAATTCAAAGAGCTTTAATTGAAGCAGCAAGATTTTCCTATCAAAGAGGTTTAGATAATGATAGATTTGCAAAAACAACGATTATTTTATATCCTGGAGACCATCTTTTAGATAACCGTCCTGGATGGATTCCAGATGGTGCGAACAATTTTATCAAAAGAAGTGGAGAGACCACAAGTGATTTCTTATCTTGGGATTCATTAACAAACTACAATTTAGCAACAGAGAACAACGCACTATACAAACTTAATTCAGTCTACGGTGGTGTAATTCTTCCAAGAGGAACATCCATTGTTGGAATGGACCTTCGTAAAACAAGAATTCGTCCTACTTATGTTCCAAATCCAACAAACGATAATATTGAAAGATCGGCAATTTTCAGAGTTACTGGTGCTTGCTATCTCTGGCAATTTACCATTTTAGATGCAAATCCAAATGGAAACTGCTACATTGATCATTCACCAAACCTTTATGTTCCAAACTTTTCACATCATAAGTTAACTGCTTTTGAATATGCTGATGGTGTGAATAACGTTCATATTGATGACGCTTTTATTAATTATTCGACAGATAGAACTGACCTTGACATGTATTATGAAAAGGTTGGTTTAGCATATGGAGATTCTACTGGAAGACCAATTAGTCCCGATTATCCAAGTTCTGGTGTTGACATTCAAACAGTTGTCGATGAATTTCGCATCGTAGGTTCTAAGGGAGCCGCTGTTGGTATTTCAAGTATTAAATCCGGAGATGGTGTAAGTGGAACAACTGATATTACAGTCACCTTAACAGAATCACTTCCCGGATTAAACGTAGACACTTCAATTCAAATTAGTGGAGTAAGTTCGCCAGGTTACGATGGGCAATATACTGTTGCTGAAGTATTGAATTCTACCCAAATTCAGTACCAAGTTCAAAACATTCCCGCAGATGTTCTTCCATCAAGTGCTGGAGCAACTTTAAACATTTCAGTAGATACAGTAACATCAGCATCTCCATATATCTTTAACATCTCATTGAGATCTGTGTATGGACTTTGTGGTTTGCTAGCAGATGGAGATAAAGCATCTGGATTTAAGTCTATGGTTGTTGCTCAGTTCACCGGAATTGGATTGCAAAAAGATGACAACGCTTTTGTAAAATATAATTCAATCGCAGGACAGTATGAAGATTCCACTTCAATAGTAGATTTACATACAAATTCACAGTCAAGATTTAAACCAGAATATGAAAACTTCCACATTAAAGGAACCAATGATGCATTCTTGCAGTTGGTTTCAATCTTTGCTATTGGTTATGCTAAGCATTTTGAATGTGAAAGTGGTGGAGACGTTTCTATTACAAACTCAAACTCAAACTTTGGAGCAAAAGCACTTAATGCTGTAGGATTTAAACGAGAAGCATTTCCAAGAGATGATATTGGATATGTGACACACATTATTACACCAAAAGAAATTGAAAATAATGAAGTAACATTTGAATTTAATTCAATTGACGTTGGAACAACTGTTGGCGTTGCTTCGACAAATAGACTTTATCTGTATAATGAAACAAACGAAGATTTACCACCAGAAACTGTTCTTGATGGATATCGTGTTGGAGCACGAGCAAACGACACCATTCACGTTTTAATTTCACAAACTGGTATTGTAACTCAGTATTCGGCAAAAATTATTATGCCCAATACTCAGTACACTGCAGATGAAACTGATTATGAAAAAATATTTACCGTTGGAAGAAATGTAGGAATTAATAGTATTGGATTAAGTGGAAGTAATATTATCACTTTAACTGAAAATCATAGTTTCTTAAGTGGAGAATCAGTTCGAGTTATTAGTGATAATGGACATCTTCCCGATGGAATTGTTGCAAACCAAATTTATTTTGCAATTACTGATGGAACCCTTACTTCAAATGAAATCAAATTGGCAGCAACACTGAATGATGTTATTTCAGAAAATGAGATTCAAATTAATACCAAAGGTGGTGTCTTACAAATTGTCAGTAGAGTATCCGATAAAAACTCAGGAGACATTGGACACCCAGTTCAATTTGATTCAAATGTTGAACAATGGTATGTCAATGTCGCAACAGCAGCTTCAGAAAATAGCATTTATCCAACTATAATTGGACTTGGGACAGCAAATCTTGGTGATGCAACTCCAAGAACATATTTGACAAGAACTCCAGATAATCGTATTCTTGATGACACAATTTATCGTATTAGATATGTAATTCCAAAAGATGCAATTACTCTTGCAAGACCACCATTAGAGGGTTCCATCATTCAAGAATCTAATAATGTTATTGGCGCAGGAACTACAGAAATTCAAAAATATTTTAGTCCGACGCCAACTACAATTTCAAATTCCACCGAATTAAGAAATCCAAGATTTATTGCAGGTGCTGAATGGGATGGAACATATGCTCAAATTAAGACAGAAGTTCCACATAATCTTTCAGTTGGATCTCAAGTAGAGATTCAAAACATTATCAGTTCATCAAATCCTGTTGGTGTTGCAAACTCAGCATTCAACGGAACCTTTACTGTTGCGGGAATTAGCAGCACAAAAGTATTTACATATGAATTAGATACAAATCCAGGAACTTTCCAAAACAATACTTCAACGAGAAATCAAAATCTTCCATACTTTAAGAGAAAGAAAACATCAGCAACTTATTCAATCTACAAAGTAGAAGAAGTTCAACCATATATTCAAAATGTAAAAGATGGTGTATATCATCTTACAATTGTTAATCACGATAATCACCCAACAGTCGCACCATTTAGTGATCTTAAGTTTTCGCAACCAGTTAGAAACCTTTATCCACAAACAAACAGAGATCATCCACAATCAGATCCTAAAGCATCTGTTTGTTTTGCACTTCCAACACCAATTGGTCAAGTTGTTGTTGATGAACCACAAAATAGCATCACTAAAGAAACACTTCTAAAGACATTTGATGATTATACTGTAGGATTTGGAGTCACTGATATTGTTTCTACAACAGGAACATCTCATACTATTTTTACCGAAATTGATCACGGATTTGCTGGTATCGCAACAGTAAGTATTGTGTCTGGAGGTTTGAATTATGGATTTGGTCCTGGTAACGTAAGTCTTTACAACGCAAAATTAGTTGGTTTTGCCGGATCAACTACTGGTGAAAATGCAACTGCACTAATTACAGTAAATGGTTCTGGAACAATTACCAACGTTCAAATCATGGATGGTGGTAGTGCATATGGTATTGGAAACACACTGTCAGTTGTTGGAGTTGCGACAACTACTTCATTCTCTGCAGGTATCGTAAGAGTTGAATCACTCCAAAATGCTATTAATGACACTTTAACCATCACAGCAATTAGAGACTCTGAAGCAGAAAATTATAACACTCTTTATAAGATTGACTCCATAACTGTAGGTAAGTCAAAAGAATTGAATGTAACCTCTTGTGAAAGTATTTCTGGTTATTCAACGACCGGTATTGGAGTGACTACTTTACAGAGAACAGTTGCAACTGTAAATGGAAAAGCACTTGGCATTTCCACAATGATTTATAATGGTGTTACTGGAATTGCTACAATTACATTTAATACTACTCACGGATATGGAGTAGATAACAAATTGAGAATTGGTGGTGCAGATAATTCACGTTTAAATCGTGATTTTATTGTCAAAAAAGTTAATAATCTCACTACACTCACAGTTAATCCTGGTGTTACAACTGGTTCAACCTCAACAGGTGGTAACATTACAGTTTATAGGCATGATTTTTCATCTGCTGGTGGAGACTTGAGTGATGAGAATGAAAATACATCAGGAAGATTAATTCCAATTTATGCAGGAATCACTACTACATTAGGAATGTCTGTGTCCTCATCAACCACAAGCATTACAATTGATAATGCAAAAAATATTGGAATTCAACTTGGAGATTATCTGTTAATTGACGATGAAATTATGCGTGTGAGGTCAACAGTTGTTAGTAATAATGTAACAGTTTTTCGTGGTCTTCTTGGAACTCTTGGTGCTTCTCACCAAATCAATTCTCTTGTAACTAAGATTAAAACATCACCAATTGAATTTAGAAGAAATTCACTTATTCGTGCATCTGGTCATACATTCGAATATCTTGGTTTTGGACCTGGCAACTATTCTACTGCTCTTCCAGAAAGGCAGGATAGAATTTTATCTCCCATTGAAGAATTATTGGGACAAGCAACTAAAGTAAATGGTGGATTATGTAACTTCACTGGTATGACTGATACTGGTAATTTCTACACTGGCACCAAAAAACTGGTTGGAACTACAAGTAAAGAAGAAGTATTTGATGCTCCAATTTCAACTGTTACTGGTGAAGACATTTCCGTAGGTTCAAACAGTCTTGGATATAATACAATCAATCCACTTGAAGCTCTTGTAGATCGTTCAATTACAGTTTCTGGTGGACCTGATGGAAATATTATTTCAGAATTCAACGGTCCAGTTGTATTTAATCAAAAGATTACATCCACATCAGGAAAGGGAATTGAAGTTGGTTCCATGTTCATTAAGGGTGAAGAGGTAGTTTCCAGAAAATATACTGTAGGAGTTGGAACACCATCAGAATCAGGTAATCCTGGTGATGTTGTTTATAATTCAAACCCAACTTCTGGTGGGTATCTTGGATGGGTTTATGTTGCAGACAATAGATGGGAACCATTTGGACAAATTGCTAATGTAGGTGTCTTTACTTGATAAATAATAAAAAATAGAGGGGATAGTGAACCTCAAGGAGTAACCAATGGCTATTCAAAAAGATTTTATCATTAAGAATGGTCTTGAAGTTAAAAGTAATTTAATTGTTGCCGATTCTACAGTTGAAAGGGTTGGAATCGGCACCAGTGTAATGAATAATAAACTCCAAGTTCTTGGAGGTATTGGAGCAACAAATATTGCAGTTACAGGAATTGGAACAATTCCAACTCTTAGATCAACAAACGCTTATATTGACACAACATATTCAAACGCAGGTATTATTACATCATTAAGTGGTATTGGAGCAACTTATTCAATTGCTAATTTTGAAATAGTTGGTGTCAATACTCTTAATGCAGTTAGTGGAATTGTTACTACATTAAGTGGTTCAAATGCATATTATACAAATACATTTGTTACTAATGAATATGTCAGTAACATTTTTGGTGTATCAGGTATTGTAACAACATTAAATGGAACTACTGTTAGATATGATACTGCAAACATAGAAAATGGAAACATTGTTTCTGGTGTTGTCACTACAATTACAGGTACTAATCTAAATTATAGTGGCATAGGAACTATTACTACAGCAAAAGCAACTACATTATTAGCAAATACAGGAAACATTGTTTCTGGTGTTGTCACTACAATTACAGGTACTAATCTAAATTATAGTGGTATTGGTACAATTGCAACTTCTAAAGCAACTACATTATTAGCAACTGATGCATATGTTAACAGTGGTGTTGTCACTACAATTACAGGTACTAATCTAAATTATAGTGGCATAGGAACTATAGGTACTGCAAACATAGAAAATGGAAACATTGTTTCTGGTGTTGTCACTACAATTACAGGTACTAATCTAAATTATAGTGGTATTGGTACAATTGCAACTTCTAAAGCAACTACATTATTAGCAACTGATGCATATGTTAACAGTGGTGTTGTCACTACAATTACAGGTACTAATCTAAATTATAGTGGTATTGGTACAATTGCAACTTCTAAAGCAACTACATTATTAGCAAATACCGGAAACATTGTTTCTGGTGTTGTCACTACAATTACAGGTACTAATCTAAATTATAGTGGCATAGGAACTATAGGTGGAGTTAAAATTCAAACTGGAATTATAACTTCCTCCAACTCTGGAGTTGTAACTTATTATGGTGATGGTAGATATCTGCAAAACATTGTATCTGGCGTAGGAATTTCCACAGAACTTGGATTTGTTGGATTTGGTGCAACTATTCTCAATTTTGGGGGATCTGGAATTACTACAGTTACGGTTTCAAATGGAATTGGAACTATCTTTTTTGAAGGATTTGTTCCAGAAACTGTTGTGGGTGTTGTTACTGGATATGGACTTGATATTGTAGGAGTATCGACTCTCACTGCAAATAGTGATTCTCCTGCACTTGATATCACACAAACTGGAAGAGGACTTGGAATTCTTGTCGGAAACGAAAGAGCAATTTCTGTAGGTTCTGCAACAACCACAGGAACTCCAAGACAAATATTGCAAGTTAATGGTGGTGGTGGTGCTTATGTTGCTGGAGATGTTGCAATAGGTGTAACAAGAACAAATGGAGAAAAAGTAAGAATTGCTGGTGGTGCTATTATTACTGGAGTTACTACAGTTTCCAACGCAGCATCGTCAAGTGGAACAACAACTGGTGCCTTTGTTGTTACTGGTGGTGTTGGTATTGGAGGCAATATGAATATTGGTGGTGCTGTTGTTTCCAGTAGCACTGTCACTGCAACTCAGTTCATCAGAAGTGGTGGAACTGCTTCTCAAATTTTAATGGCTGATGGTAGTGTAGATTCATTCCCAGTCTCAGGTGATTGGTGGGGTGATAAGATACCACAAATTGGAAGTAATGGTGTAATGGAAATTGGAAGATATATTGACTTCCATTCAACTGATGCAACTACTTCAGATTTTACATTTAGATTTGATAATAGTTCAGATGGAAATATGAGTTTCAGTGGAAGCTTAAGTGTAAATGGAAACATCACTGCTTCAGGAACAGTCACTGCAACTTCTGATGAAAGACTCAAAACAAACATTAAAACCATAGATAATGCACTTGAAAAGGTTCTTTCTATTCGTGGTGTAGAGTATGATAGAATTGATCTTGAAGAGCATCAGATTGGTGTGATAGCACAAGAAATTGAAAAGATTATTCCTGAGGTAGTTTATGGGGATGAAACAAAATCTGTTGCTTATGGCAATCTTGTTGGATTATTGATTGAAGCAATTAAGGAGCAACAAGAAAGAATTGAAAAATTAGAACGAATTTTACATAATAAATAAATTACAAATGATTATGAAGTATGGCAATTTTAGGTTCAAATTTCTTATCTGGGTGTGGTAGTATTCCAAATTTCATTGCAACTGGAAGTCGCATGGTTTTTGAGCAGACTAATGCGCCTGGACACAACCCGCCTGCTGCGCCAACCAGTTGGACAAAAGAAACTAATGCTGCCTTTAATGATGTAGCACTCAGAGTAGTTACAGGACCAGCAGGTTCTGGTGGTGGATTACCATTCATAAGTGTTTTTCCAAATAGTCCAAAAGGATTATCTGGTGTTCCTCTTGCTGGACCATCAAATTTACAGGTTGAAGCATCAGGACCCATTCTTGCACTTCAACCTTCTCCAGCTGCTGTAAGTATGACGGCAACGCCTCTTTCTACTCCGCAAATGATTTCACATACTCATCCATATCAACAAAGAGCTACAGGACAAAATCCTAATGCGGCTGGACAGTTATCAACCAGAACGGCTGATGCTACCACTAATCAAACCCCAATTCCCTCATCGAGTAGTTACGGCGGTGGTATCGGACATGCTCATGGAATTCAAGACCAGGGTCATGCTGGTCACCCAGTTAATCCTGGTAGTCACGGTCATGGTGTTAATCCTGTAAATCATACTCACCAATTTTCAATGACTGCAAGAGATTTTCGTCTCTTATACATGGACGTTATAATTTGTACTAAGAACTAAAGTAGAAACCAATGGCAACTCTCACCAATAATAGTTTAGACAATTGCACTTCAATACCTGATTTTATTCCTGCAGGAACGAGAATGGTTTTTAGTAGTAGTACTGCTCCATCCAGCTGGACAAAAACTACAGATCATAGTAACAAGGCACTTAGATTAGTCACTGGGCCCGTTAGCCCTGGAGGATCAACCGTATTCTCAACTGTTTTTCCTGATCAGTTCGACAAACCAGTTGCTGGCAGTATAAACTCAGTTGACTCTGCTGATACATTTCAGGGAGCAACCGTTCCGGTGCAAGCAACAACAGGTTCTTTTGATGCATTTCCAACATGGATTATTCAACCAGTAACAATAGATGAACAAGAAACAGCTATTCATAATCATTCTTATAACCGTCGAGCTCCTGGTACTAATACTGCCGGTCAAACCGGACCTACACAATGTATTAAAGATAATATAGAACCAATTTCATTTGGTGGCTCTGGTGCTGGTGGAAGTCATGCTCATGCATGGCCAACCCCGGCGCAAGCATCGAAACCACATAATCATCCATTAAGTGCCCAACCACATTCGCACGGTGTTTCACCGCAAGGACCACATTCTCATGGATTTACAACAACAGCACAAAACTTTAAGATTAAGTATGTTGATGTAATTGTTTGTAGTAAAAATTGATTATACATAAAAATAAGAGGTAGTTAAAAAAATGGCAGTTTTAGGATCAACAACTCTTACTGGTTGTGAATACATCGAAGATTTTCTTGGAGGATATATTCCAGGAACTACCACCAGACCCATGTGTGTTTTTAATCAAACCACTCCATCCGTCAGTTGGACAAAAGTAACTAATTCTGCATACAATGACATTGCACTCAGAGTGGTTACAGGTGGCAGTGGTAATCAGATTTCTGGATCTACAGTATTTTCTTCGGTTTTAACTACAAAAAGTATAGGATTATCAATTAATCCCGCATCTGCAGGCGTGGGTTTTCAGCAAGCATCTGGAAATGTATCAGTAGGTCAAGCACATGGGTATTCACCAGGTCAAGGTTTGAATCTGCAGGGTGAGCTAGCTAATTTGCCCCCTCATGTTCATTCTTTTAATAGAAATCGTGCACAACCTGTTTTAGACGCAAACGTAGCACGAACAAATGCAACTTTAACTGGTCCCTTTAACTCTGGTTCCTCTGGTTCAAATGTTCAACATATACACACTGGCAACTGGGGACTTCATGCTCACGGAGTTACTAACTCAGCTACTCATGGTCATCAAATCACTGGATCACATTCACATACAGTCTCTGGGCCTCTAACTCAAGAAAACTTTGCAGTTCTTTATCGAGACGTAGTAATTGCAGAAAAGGACAAAAAACCATAATTTGACATTCGAGTAAAAATACATTATAATCTAATTGATAAAATAGTTGCCATGAATCAGAAACTTCTAACCAATAATTATCTTATTATTCCCAATTTCATTAACTCTCACAGAGCACGAGAACTTGGAAATGATTTTAAAGTTTATTCAGAATCAAAGAATAATGGTGGAGACTCACAAGCACCAAATTCCCAAGTTGATTATAACTACATTTCCTTTTTAGAATTACTTTGTGAGAAAACCCAGCAGGTATCTTCTATTTTGGAAGAAACTGTACTTCCAACTTATACATACTCAAGAGTGTATTATAATGGAAGTGTTCTTGAGAGGCATAAGGATCGTGATGCTTGTGAGATTTCACTTACTCTTCACTTGAATGGAGACAAATCCTGGCCGATTTCTATTCAAACTCCAAGTGGTGAAGAAAAATCGGTGATTCTGGAATCGGGAGATGCAATGATGTATCTTGGTACAATTGCAGAACACTGGAGAAATGCTTATGATGGAGACTATTACACTCAAGTATTTCTTCATTATGTAAGAAGTCGTGGTGATTGTGCCTATGCTTACTTTGATAAAATTAAAAATAAATCAGATTCTGAAGAACAGCACTCTGAAGTAACAGTCAAAGAAGAAATTAAAGAAGAAACAAAACAAACTAAAAAATCAATTGAGTTAATCGTGCCAAATCCCGCAAATACTTTAGAGCAATACATTCATGTGTTTGATGACATTGTTCCTAATGAATTATGTGATGAAATTTTAAGTGAGTATGAAAATAGTGGTGATTGGTCTGATAGTTTAGTTGGTGGAGGAGTTGTAAGTAGAGATACAAGAAATTGTGATCAGATTTTAATTTCGGGTCATGACATTATCTCAAAGAATTATGACAGAAGAAAGAAAATTGATGAAATGATTCACGAATCTGTACGAAAAGCAATTCATAAATACCACGAGTGTCATAAAGAGTTTGAAATTTCAATTGACACTGGTTATCAAATTTTAAGGTATCAAGAAGGTGGGTTTTATGTTCAACACACCGATTCCTTTAAAGAACAACAAAGATCAGTTTCTTGCTCTTTACATCTCAATAATGATTATGAAGGTGGTAACTTTGGATTTTTTGACAGACAAATGCAAGTTAGGTCAGGAAAAGGTTCCGCCGTAATGTTCCCATCCAACTTTATGTTCCCTCATGAAATTATGCCTGTTACAAAAGGAACTCGGTACTCTATTATTACTTGGTTAGTATGACAAACTATTATGTTAGAAAAGTTCTCGAAAGAGAACAAGTTGATTTAATTCAAAATCTACTCAAACATGCCGAAGAACACAATCTTTGGCATGATGGATTGAATAGTGGTGGAGGAACTTCTTCTACCAAATCCAATAAAGAACTTTCAGATCTTCAAATGTCAAAAACAATCAATGATTGTATTATGCAGTCATTAGATACTGACAGAGAATTTCTGGCATTTACTGCGGCAAAAAGCACAAACGTAAATATTATTTCAAAATCAGAGTCAGGTAATTATTACAATCCTCATTTTGATAATTGGGACAATGGAGATTTTAGCACCACAGTGTTTTTGAGTGACCCAAATACCTATGAAGGAGGGGAACTTTGTTTATTGCTTGGAACTGATGAAGAAAAACAATTCAAACCTGAAGCAGGATGGGCAGTAACCTATCCAACAGGAATCATGCACAGAGTAAATAGAGTTTTATCTGGAACAAGATATGTTTCTGTATTTTGGACAAAAAGTAACATTAAAAATATTGTAATGAGAAACATGAACTATCAATTAGAATTGATTATTCAAAACTTAGAAAAAAATTCAGATTCAATTCATCACACTGATTGCAAAGCAGCTTTAAAAGATCCTCTTTTTATTGCAAGAAATGTACAAAATGAAATTATTAGACATTACGGAGAATAAACAATGAGAATGAAACCTGGAAAGTGGTGCCCACTGATTAGAAAAGATTGTGTAGGTCTTAAATGTGCTTGGTTCATGGAAGTTCGTGGAATGAATCCAAACACTGGTGAAATGATTGATGAGTGGAACTGTGCGATTGCGTGGCTGCCTATGATGCAAATTGAGACATCACAACAAGCACGACAGGCAGGAGCAGCAGTTGAATCTTTCAGAAATGAAGTTGTAAGAAAAAATTCAGAAAATCAGCAACTTTATTTGAATTTTATGCAACAAGTTCAGAATAATACTCTTCCCGCAACTGTAACTCCACTTGATACTCCCATAAATATGTTAGAATCAGGATCCGATAATACGGAGGAAAGTAACTTATGAATGAGATGTTAATAATTGTTCCTATAGATGGAATAATATCAATAGATGGTCATCATTTATTGAGCATAGATTCTCAATACTTAGATTGGATTCCAGATGATGTTCATGCATTTCATTGGTATGTTGATAGAAATGAAGGTGAAATTCAATTTAAATGTCATCCTTTTGAACCTGAATTAAAAAAACCCAATGAAAGAGTAACTGAATTAGGTGTCTTTTCTCGGGCAATAACTGTTTTTGAAGAAGAACTTGAAAGAAGATCTTTAGCAGAAGCTGCTGAGATTGCTGCAGCAGAAGCAGCACGAGATTATTGGGCAGAACTAAGATCATTTAGAGGTAATAGACTTTTTATTTGCGATTGGACTCAATTACCTGGTGCTCCTATTACAGGCCGACAAAAACAAGCATGGGAAGTTTATAGACAAGAACTTCGTGATCTTCCAGAAAACATCACAGATCCTAAACCATTAGTATTGGATGAAAATCATCCAAGTTGGCCAGTACCCCCAAGTTAATCATGAGTTCAAATACTGAAAGTCTTTTACATCTCCTTCGACAATACGAAAACACAACTGAACAACAAGATGTTCCAGTTGAACAACCAGAAACTCCAAAAGTAACTGAGGTTGCTCAATCACAACAACAAATGGAACTTGAGTATTGTCCTCAATCAGTTCATTATTTTAGACATAAAAATTATCATTATCGCAGAGAAGTTGATTCTAACGGAATCGTTAATTGGGAACTTATTCATCATAATATCAGACACAAGATCGAAGACACTTATCAAATAAACATGTTAGAAAAAAGAGTTTCACATATGGTTAATTGATATAAAATTTTTGAGTTTCGTAATAAAATTAATGACTTTTGAGTATAATTTTTCATCTCATTCTATTGTTTCTCCTGGATATTTGCTCTGCGATGTTCCTCAATGCGTAAAGATAGAACTTCTTGATGCAATTGAAAATATTTCTAAAATAGAAGATGATTGTAGAGAAACTTTAGCAGGACACATCAATCAAGAATATTATCTTTCCATGGGAGATAATATTAAATACTTGATCGAAACTATGTCCGAAGAATATGATAAAATTTTTCTAAATGGAATATCTCCTTTTATGGATAATTTTTCTTATTCAAAAAAAGGAACAAATCCCCTGCAAGTAAAATATAATTTAACTAATTTGTGGGTAAATTATTCTAAAAAGTATGATTTTAATCCCATTCATTCTCATTATGGAATTTATTCTTTTGTGATTTGGGTAAAAATACCATACGATTTAAATGAAGAAAAAAAAGTTTATGATAAGGTGAATGGTAATAGTCAAACTTCACTGTTTAACTTCTATTACACTGATTTTTTGGGAAAAATACAGTCTATTCATTTGAATGTTGATAAAACTTGGGAGTGGAAAATGGTTTTTTTCCCTTCTCAATTAAATCACTCTGTACATCCTTTTTATACCAGTGATGATTATAGAATTTCTATTTCTGGTAATGTTGGGGCATCATCCTTTTAACCAGTTTATAAACCGTCCACGGACTCACCAAAATCGACTTGGTGGGTTTTATAGTAGATACAGTCAACCAAAAGGATCGCATGAGATTCTCCGCACTGGACAGATTCATTTTTGTCACATCCTTCGTATGGATGACTCATTGGGGTGTTAAAGTATCTGAGGTGGCACTGAACGCACTATTCTGATGCTTACACTCTACACTGAAGGGTACAATTACTCTAAACGTCGATGCGAACGTATTGTAAATTGGTTCATTTCTAAAGAACTTTCACGTTACAAACTTGAGATTGTTGTTAATCATCGAGGAATGATGCGTGATTATGTCTTTGGTTGGGTATATGTAACTGATTGTGACTGGAGACCTCGTGAATTTGAGATTGAACTGCACAATCAAATGACTCCAGAGCATTACACTAAGACCCTTCTACACGAACTCTGGCACGTTAATCAGCATGTTAAGGGTGCTTTAAGGGATAAGAGGGGAAAGAGGTACTGGAGGGGCATAAATCACTCTAATACAGACTATTCTGATCAACCTTGGGAACAACAAGCATTCATTATGGAGAACATTCTCTATGAGGAATACTTAAACTACTTGACAAACACCTCACAATCCCTATAAAATACCTTTGTGGGGTTTGAGATAACATTGTAACTCTAAAAACAAATGAAAACAAAGAAAAAGTTCATTAACGTCAAACCTAAAAGTTTCAAAGCAAAGAATCGTTTTGTGAATATCATGGGATCTTTTCATGCAATGGAAATTGAACAAGAAAAAGACAATATGTTCTTTCTCGTTTCACTGAATCGTCAATACTGTACTTGGGTTCCTAAGAATGGAAATGAACATTGGGAAATTGTAAAATGAAATCTTTAATCTTACTATCAATTGTTTTGTTTACATCTGGTTCAGTATTTGCAACAGAAAACATTACAATCAATGCAAACAAATTCTGTGCTGATGCTGTGAATATTCCTTATGCATCTGATAATTTTTCAGATTTTGAATGGGAACAATTTCAACAGTGTATTCGAATGTTAAGTGAATATGAAGTGTATTAAATACTAATAGAATAGGAGAGAACTATGGTTGTATTTCTTGCTGCAACCATATCATGCAACCAAGCACTGGGACTTCTTCAACGTATTACAAAAATTGTTGGACTAACAGAAATTCGTAAAACTATTTCCTTTTGTCCTATTACAATTCAAAAAGATGGAAAATGAGACACAAGACGATAAATGGAATCGTGGGTTGACTTTATTTGAAGAAAGTGTTTTAAAACCAGATCACGAACTTCGAAACTGTGCTCACAATCAAAAGTGTTACAACGAACTCATGTATATTCGGGAAGATGTCTTAAATTACCTTAAAGCTTTAAGACGATGAACGAATACTACTACGCTTTATTTTTAGTTTTTTCAATTCTGGCAGTCATGATTGTCTTGGATGAAAATGTAGCAATTTATGTCACTCTTATCTTTAAGATTATAAAAATTAATTTTGAAAGAATTTGGTGGATGATAAGATTTCATCCAAAGAATCCCATTACAAACTTGATGATGAAGTGGAAATATGATAAACTTGCAAAAGATCTTGAAAAGAGGTGAGTGATAAGGAAAGAAGTGGTGGAATAATGGTGTAGAATGTAAACACACATTTAAATGCCCTGGACCTGAGTGGCAAAGAGGCAGAATATACAAAAAACAGGAGGTAACTAGACTTGGGGATGTTTGATTATCTAAGAAGCTCTTACGATTTAGGAGAACAATTTACAAATGTAGTGTGCCAAACCAAAGACATTGAAGATGGTATTGGTGGCACAATGACTGACTATTGGGTAGATCCCAGTGGTCAATTGTGGAAACCATCTTATATCGGCACTCATACCTTTGAAGAAATCAAAGAGGATGATGAACGATATAGTAAACATGGATTCTTAAACTTTGAATGGATACCAACTGGTGTGCATGGTAAGTATCAACCATATGATATCACAAAGTATATTGAAGTGTATCCTGCCAACTGGAAAGGTAAATGGGAAGACTGGCCTCTATGTAGAATTCATTTTGTAGATGGTATTCTTCAAGATTTTAAAGTATTTTCCCAAAAATCCTCTTAATAAATACATTCAATCGAATTCTACCATGCTTTCCACACAATATCGTCTTCGTCTTGAGTTTATTTGCAACAGAATTGCAAATCACGAAGAAGTTCAGTTAGAAGATATGATTTGGGCAGAAAAACTTGCAAAAGCAAATCGTTCTGCTGGAACAATGCTTCGTCAGGCACGAAGAAAGGCAGAAAATCCTGATATGCAAGAAGGTGATTTAGATGATTTTTTAAATCAACTTGATATTGGGGATTTTGGTCATGAAAGATTTGGAAGAGGTCATTTTGAAAGTGTTGATGATATTGTAGATTTCTTCAAAGAAGATAAACCCGAGGATTGGAGGCAAAGAGATTGATGCAAGCAGTTTTATATACAAAAGATAATTGTCAAGAGTGTGATAGAGCACGAATGCTTTTAAACACTCTGAATGTTTATCATTTAGAGTATAAACTTTCAAAAGATTTTAATGAGAAACAATTTTATTCTGAATTTGGTTCTCAAGCGTCTTTTCCGCAGGTTGCAATTGATTATAAACATGTTGGAAGTCTCAAAGAAACACTTCAATTTTTTAAGGATAGGAAAATTATATAATGTATAGCAAGCCACTTTTAGGAACGAATACTGATAAAGTCAAACTTTCTTGGTTAGAATACATTTGGTTTTCTTGTATTCAACAAGGATGGTATAATTGCTGGTATTCGTTTAAGAACTGGGCAGACTTGATGGGAAATAACTATCGAGATTATGCACTTCTCAAAGAAGATGATCCATTAGAGCAGTGTATTCTTTACTTTTGGGATAGTTTGGAAGATGAGATTTATCCTAAAGAGTTTCTCGAAAGCCTGCTACAAATGTCTGATGATGTAAAAACTGGTAAGGTTGAAACTTATTCGTTGGATGATACTATAAGTCGATTAGAAGACCTTGTAAAAAATGTGGAGTTGAATGATGACTGAAAAGAAACTAATTGACAATTGCTTTTATGTTGAGAAATCTCAAAGGGGTGTCTATCATTCCTTTGATAAAAAAGAAAAAAGATTGATTACTTCTCTTACTGAAGATGTTTGCATTAATGCAACAAGATTTTATCTTAAAGGTCTTCAAGAAGGATTTGAAGATGTAAAATCACATCAGGGGACAGTAGATGGAAAACTCTAATTATCTCTATCACGTTTTAGATCCTACAACACCTTGGAATGCTTTTTTAGAATACTGTGAGATATGTTATCAACTCAATGTTCCAGGGCAACCAAACATCAATAGATTTTTAGGTTATCGTCGTTATCTTAAAGAGGTTGGAGTTTTGTAATGAGTGACCCGTATTGGTTTCAGAAAAAGTGGGGGAATCAAGAAGTTCCTGTTGATATTTTGCTTAAGAAAATAGAAGAACTTGAAAAACGAATTATTGTTTTGGAAGAAGAAAACGTTTCAACCACAAATGAACTTTATCGTCTTGAAAACTCTTTGGATGCACGTATAGATATTCTTGCCGAGTATTGTAGGATTTCCTAAGATGTATGAGGAATTAGATACTTTTGAACGTTCTCTTGCACATTTTGGCACAAGAGTTGATATAATATGTGCAATGGAAATGGGAGGTCGTATTGATGCTGAAACAGCTTACAAAAATATTAAAATGGAACTCAAAGAACTCAAACGAGCAAGAAAACAATACCGAAAGGAAGTGTAGTAAATGCGGTGAGGTCAAACCACTTGACAAGGACCATTTTCAGGTGGTAAAATCGTTCAAGACAGGGTTCTCATATTACTGTAACACTTGCAACAAACCATCTAAGAAAAAACATGACTGACTTTGATTATAAAAAGTATTCTCTGGAACATTTGGAGAATTGGTTACATGATGCAATGTCTGCTGATGAAGCAACACCACAGGAGATTTATGATGTCATTAAAGAAGTTGTAAGTGAAAACTACCATTACCATAAACATCATGTGAGTCAAGCATATGAACTGCTTTCATTGTTGAATGCTGTTGACTCAAAAAAAACTTCTTCGGTTTGTGATAAAGATAATCCGTCAGAAGAATGTAAAAAGTCTTGGAACAATTTCTGCGATGATGAAGTGGAACACTCTGAATATTATTATGATTATGATCGCAACAAATCAGTAAAAGATTTGATTAGAAAGTGGATTATTCCTGTTGAAATTGATTCAAGTGGTGAATATTTTATTTTACTTCCCGACGACCTTTTAGAAGCAGCAAATCTTAAAGAGGGGGATCAAGTTGAATGGGTTGATAATGGCGACAGAACATATATTCTCAAAAAGGTAAATTCAAATACAATTTTTTATCATCCCGTATAATAATGGCACTCTCACAATCAGTAGAAGAATCACTTAAAGAAGCAGAAGCATCTCTTCGCAATGCTCTTGCATATGCAGCACGACAGGAAAGACCTTTTGTTTGTTTATCTATTTCAAAAATGGTTCAAGAAATTGAGCAACTAATAACTTTTGATAGTTTAATGGATAAACTTGAGCAAAGAAAACCTGGTGATAGTGGTTCTTTTGGAACATTCTTTGGTGAGTAAATAATTGTAACTCAACTCTTAAAATAATATTAAGAAACGCAACTTTTTGATTAAATAATGTTAGAATATGCTCACAATCTAAAGAATACTATGACTCTTGCAAAATCTGGATATTGTAAACTTACAAAAGAAGAATGGGAAGAATTAACTGCCCTAAAAGAGGCAATTAATTATAACCCAAGCACAGTAACTCCAGATAAAATGGAAAAGTTTACAGAACTCTTTGTACGTTCTCTTGAAGAACGTGGGGGCTATCAAAGTGTTGATGTAGTATAGGCATTACTCTCTCAATGCGTAGATTTATTATTTTTTCCCTATTGGGAATCATTGCATATAATTATTTCCTGATACAACGAGACGATCAGATGTTTCGAAAATATTATCAGGACAAAGCACAAACTGAAATGAATTCTTCACAATGACCTACGAAGCAAAAATCACTCTGAAGTTTGACAGCACTTGGGAACAGACACGGGGAATTTGTGATGAAGAAATGACCGAGTTATGAAGCAATTTATATGGGAGAAGAAAAAAGAACTATCCGAAGATTTTTGCAAGCACTGTATCGAAAAGTTTGAATCTGACGAAAATAAAATTGTCGGAATGCTAGGAACTGATAGCATAGTGGATCTATCAATGAAAAGATCATTAGATCTTCTTATGTCTGTTTTTCCTCAATGGAATGAAGAAGATCGAGTATTTTTTAATTCAATTCATAATTGTTTGTATGAATATACAAATTACCTTGAAAAAGAATTTAATAAAAATGACTTATTCAATCCCTTCGTTTATTCTGAAAAGTATAATTCAAATTTTGTGGATTCGGGATATCAAATTCAAAGAACCAAACCTGGAGAATTTTATGATTGGCACTCTGATACTAACATAATGGTTGTTCCACCTAAAGTTAGATTCCGAGCAATAACATACATATGGTACTTAAATGATGTCCTTGATGAAGGATACACTGAATTTATAGATGGAACAAAAATTATTCCAGAGGCAGGTAAATTATTATTGTTTCCAGCAACTTGGGAATATGTTCATCGTGGAGTTAGTCCTAAAAAAGATACAAAATACATTGCAACAGGATGGTTTTCTTCTGAATTTACTATTACTTAATTTTTAACAATGAAACCTAATTTTCGTAAAGTTTTAGAAATGACTCTTGAAGAAGGTGTCCGTTTCGGTTATAATCGTGCTCATAAACACGTAGAAAATCCTCATGAGGATGCTGTAGTTGATTGTGTAGTCGATAGTGTGATAAACTCTTTGTATGAATGGTTCGATTTTGGGGAAAAAAATGAGTCTAATTAAGTTTAATTATAAAGAAGATTTTGGACATGAATGGTATGTTCAAGTCCTAAATGTAAAAAACTGGAGTTTGCTTCAAGGATCAGTCAGTTGGAATGACTTTCCTGGATGGCCTTATCTTCAAATTACATTCGGAAGTAATGGTTTGTTCGGTATTCTGTTCTGGGCATATAAGTTTGGACTAGATATTGATATTCTCTCCCGCACTTGGAATTTTAAGTACTTGAATGAATTAGATGAAGGATCTCCTAGAGACCAGTCTTGAAACTGGCACACTCACCCCCGAAAAGGGTGAAACTACCCCTATAATGAGTATATTCAAAACAGACTCATGACTTACAAAGCAACTCTCAAGGTTAAGTTTGATGCTGAATGGACTTCCACCCATTACAGCAGTGGTTTCGATGACTATGTACTTCCCGATGCGACGTGTGACTGTAAAACCTAAATCTAGCAAGGCAAAGAATCGTCTTGCTAACACAATGGACGGTAATCCTGTGTGTGTTGTGGAGCAGGACACTGGCGGGGAGTTGTTTCTCGCATCAGTAAATCGCAAATACTTCTTTTGGGTATCAGTCCGTGAGGGTGTAAATCGTTTTGGTGATAAATCTGACGCACACTGGGAGGTGTTGTGAAAATGAAACCTAAAATCCGTGTTATCCTTGAGTTAGCGATTGAAGAAGGTGTGCGTCGTGGGTATGCACGAGCACACAAGCATGTTGAAAATCCTGCCGAAGGTGCTATAATAGAGCACATTGAAGAGGCAGTGATGTCTCAAATCTACGAATACTTTACTTTTGACGAGGAGGATTTCTAATTATGAGTAGAAAAACCCGAGCACAGCAAGTAATGAATGAGTATTATAGTAAGTTGAGTCCAGGACCATATTATTATGATAGTCTCGCTGTTGCTGCTTCTCTCCGTGAAGCAGTAGAAGGTCTCAATATTGAACCAGACCCTGACCGAGAGTTGAGTATTGAAAAGCATCATTTCATTCGGGGACAAAACTGGGTCAAGGATGCTATACTGCGTCTTGCTGATGAATTGGAGTCACTATGAAAATTGATATAACGATGGAAGAGTATGGTATAATTATTAATGCTTTACATTATTATAAGAAAGTAGAGAAGAAAGGAAACTTTCAGCAGTATGATGATAAAAAAGTCAACGACTTGAGAGATAAACTCGCACATCAAATGGTATGGGAACAATGATTGACTGGAACACAAGATTTCAAGCACTACCTGACGCAGAAAAGGATAAGATTGCTCTGTTGCGAGTGATTGAATGTACGAATGGTATTATTCAGTATAAGTTCCGTGATGAGGATGAAGATGCCTTATCAGTAGAAGAAACCAGAGATGCGATGAAGTTCTCTATGGGATGTATGAAACGAATGGAAATCCCTTTGGGTGAAGAAGTGATTACATTTGCTCCTGATACTGCGGAACTCTTCACTGAAATGAGACGATTGTATATCTCTGGTGCGAAACAGAATAATCAGGCAGATTATAATGAGTTTCTCAAAGGTTCTAAAGCAAATCTACTTGCGGTAGGTAAAGAACGCATCTTGAAAGCAAGACGACTTGCATTCAATCATATTGACGAATTACCACCTCATACATTAGAATGGGGACTTGCATATATCTTTAGTTTTGCTGGGTGGTGATTTATGTTATTTGAAAAATCATTACTCAATTTCTTACAAGGAACTATGACAACGATTGATCCCCGTTCAGTTAAAAAAGAAAATATTGATGAGTATATGATGTTAAAAATTTTGGAACGATTGGATCATATTGAAGAACAAATTGACGATCTTATTTTTTCACTGAAGATTGAATTTAAGGGTAAAGGTAAGGATGAACGATGATATGCCTTGGGTGATTGGATTGACTGATGAGGAAGTCCAAGAACTTCGTAGTAAGAAACAAGAACTCACACAATACGGAAAGGAGAAAATCCGAGAACTTATGACTCACGAAGAAATGCTTGAGGAAGCAGCACGAAGAGAGTTAGCAAACAAATCATTTGAAGAACTCACCAAAGAAGAACGAATCAAACTTGCTCTTGAAGAGGTTGATTGGATTGTGATTGGTGGGCAAGATGGTCAAGAGTTTTATAGTTCTATTCAGTTTCTTCGTAAGGTGTTGAGGAGTTTGAGATGAACACTCTGGGTATTATCAAGTTTTTTGTTCCATATGCCGACAGAAACGACAAGGGAGAAGTCATTAGTTTGAACATTCCTTGGGGATTTTTTATTCTTGTAATCATTGCTTCTTTAATCTAATGAAAATCGCATTTAATGGACATTCTCCCACTGAAAGAGAAACTGAACTGACTCAAGAAGAACTTGCACTTATCTTTGAGGTGATGAAACAAAAGTTTCTGGATCATATTGAGTTTGGTAGGTTTAATTGCAGTTATCAAACTCACGATCAACTTGCTGTTACAAAACTCTGCGACGATCATCAGGTTGATGTAGACTACGAAAAAGACAGAGTTGCTTTCTTTAAAGCAATCGTAGATCAAATGGAGAACCCTTATCAATGAACGAAAGGGACACTGACTACTTCAAAGAGAATAAAATGCTCGTCAACCCAGATGAGTTTCTGCTTGATAACATCAAAGCATATCACTATGAGGTGATGGATGAAGGTCATCATGTATGGATGGCATTCTATATGGAAGGCAAGACAGGACACTTGAATATCTTCCTGAATGATGGTAAGATTCGAACACGTTATGAGGAATGGGAAGATACTACTGAAAGTAAGTGGGACGATCCTATTCCTGATGGTGTTGATCCTTGGAACCTGAGAGGTAGAAGTTAGTAAAAGTAATCATGATTGAAGTAAAAGAAAACGAAGATGGATCACTTGATATCTCATGGGATGAAAATGATCCGCAAGAAAGTATCTTAAATACTTGGACAGAAGAAGACTTTATCAAGGCTATCACTGATCGTTTAGAGGAATTGAAAGTTGGACTTACCGACGTGGATGAATGAAGTAGTAACAAATGACTGATAAAATCAAACTTCTTCTTGTTTTAGATCAAGTGAATAATATTACAAATCTTCTGGAGGGTAATGAATATGAATCCTATCTTTATAGTCGGTTAATCACGGTCAAATATGAGATTGAAAGGCAGTTGACTAACCTCAATCATTCTGCTAACATTTTAAAGTAATCTATAAAGATAAATGAAGCAAAAATACCTTTACATTGTTGACCATTTTGTTGGTTTTCCTCAATCAGAATATGGTGGAGTATGGAATGTCATTGCAGAAACTGATAACGAATGTTTTGATTTGATCTCAAAGGCTGACAATGGAGATTATGAAGAGTGTTATGTAAATCTTCGTAACAATGTGGCAAAGGCACCCCGATTTGCTCTTGCTGATGCTGTAGAATCTGTTGTGGTTGACCGATTTGTAACCTGATGAAGTTCAAGTTTCCTCACAAAGCACCAGAAAATTATCATTATGAACAAACACAATTCAAACGTAATGTGATTGCTATTTGGATTTGTGATGACCGTAAATATGACTACAATAATGGTGAACCAGTTAAGTGTATTTGGGGTTTTTTGAATACAAAAACGAGCAAGTATTATGCTCCTATCAATTCTAAAACTGTTGGTAAAATTGTAGAATCAGAAAAGACAACTCCATACACTGCTATGCAAATTAAATTTAATCCTCTTGAGGCATGTTTTCAATGAATAATATGAACAAGAATAACATCATCGAAATAGAGTCTTTTTGGAACAATCGAATATGTGAACTTCTTACAGAAGATAGACTTGATGACTTTGATGCACTTTATCTCGAATATGTGGTGGATGGCCAATCCCCTGATGAGTTTCTGTTTCTGGAGTATTTGAATGGTGTTTGTTAAAGGTTTAACTGTAAACTACAACTCAATTACTGGAGTGATTGATTTTATTACTGAAAAATCTATTTCGATCTTAATTCGTAAAGGAAAACATAGGTCGCAAGATGTTAAAGTTGTAGTTTATGCGTCAGATTTCAGTAAAATTGAGTTGCTTGATGAAAAATGAAATATGAGGTTAAATACTTGAGGAAGAAAACTAAAGGTTATTCTCAACAATCTGCAATTTTTTATGATATTCAATCTGCAATTTTTTGGGAGAGTGTTGTAAAAAGTCAGGGTGCAGAAGAGATTATTATTTGTCCCAAGTGAACTAATACTCAAGGAGGGTAAAAAATGAAAACATCCTCAGATTTTCCATATGCTTCCTTTCCAATTCGTTTGGAGTTTAAGGAGGGAAAAACAATGAGAGTTTGTTACTTTCAGGATCAAACTCATCTTAATAAGTATTTGATTAGTCACAAAATTAGTAAAAAACAGGCAGGAATAAAATATAACGAGAAAACAACTGGGGGCGAGTAAAGTGTTTCTATAGTGTAGAGACAACTGCAAATCTAAATGTTTGACGAACTCTGGCAAGAAATCCAAGATTCTTCTGGTGAAATCTTCGATATTCCTGAGGATGAACTAGAAGAAATCCATCGAACTTTTGCTATGTCTGAGGAAGAGTTTTTGATGACTTTTGATGACAACTCAAACTGATTTCTAATGGCAACCTGGACTGCTAACATCAAAACTACACCAACAGGATCAATTTATCCTGTAAAGGTTCATGCGGATGCGTATTCGACCGCAAGAGAAGAGATTGAACGTCTTTATGATCCAATCTTTATGACTAATCTGAGAAAGATTAGTTCTTCTTTGTCATCTTCCTCCGATAGTTCTGGTGTAGGTGCCAATTCAATTCTTTGGTTGATTGGTATTTTTATTGTTATGGTCTTTTGGCCAGTAACTCTAACAATTATTGCAATCTGGGTTATCTACAAAATTGCTCAATTCTTTCAAGACAATGCTTGACTCTGATTTACTTTTTCGTTACGAAGAAGGTAATGTAACTGAAGAAGAGTTTGTGACTCTTTTTCAGCAAATCTATGACACTCAAGCATACAAATGGTTGCAGGGTCATTATGGTCGCACACTGTCTACATTGTGCTCTGCTGGTATTATTCATCTTTCTTAATTATGACTCCTGATACTTACACTTTCTCTGGTGATATTGTCACCTTTCTTGGTCTGGTTGGTGTTGCATCCACTTTTTTAATTGTTGTTACTGCATTTCGCAGATTCTTCAATTCTCCTTACAATCTGCGTGTGACACCTAAACAACCGTCCACTAAATTGCCTACCGACAACGAAACTCCCGTATCCTAAACAATGACTGACACCGTTAACGTTCTTCCTCACATCAACGAACTCAAAGAAATCTGGCGCAAGCAAGATTTCATTTTCACTAAAGATCAACAGCAACAATATGATATTTTGATTGCTGCTCGACATGAACGAGTTAAGTATTTTTATCAAAACAATCTTGTTTATAAACCTTTGACCCGTAAAGAGGTGGTGATCTAAATAATAAAAAGATTAGTTTGGATTGCAATGAAGACATTTCGGGAGTTTATTTCTGAAGCATATGATAAGGATGTAATGTCATCCTCACAGATACGTCGTCAAGGTGAAGGGGGACGTATCGGTGCTGAGCGTAAGAAATCTGCTCCTGAAAAACGTCGAATGAAAGCAGCAGGTGGCGGCAAAATGGTCCCCGCTAAAGATTACAAACTTCGCAAAGATATTGGAACTCAACGTAAAACAGAAACAAGAGTTCAACAACCAGAAAAAGAAAGAGGTTCAGCAGCTCTTTCGGCAAAAGAAGCACAACGTAAAGCATACTTAGAAAGAAAACGTAGAGAGGCAGGAGAGAAAACTAAGACAGCATCTGAGCTCTTAAGAAAGAAAGAAGCACCTAAGAAACCAGTTGCTGGTTATACTCCACCCAAAGCATCTGGAAAAACGAAAGAAGAAAGAAAGGCTTTATACAAAAGAGGTGAAACTGCACTGAGGGATGTTGTATTGAAGAGTACAGGCAAAAAGAGTGAATCGGAGTTAAAAAATCCAATCACACAATCTGAGATCACCAGAAGAAACAAAAAGAAAAGTAAGTAAACTGGGGGCGAGCAAAGTGTCTCTATAGTATAGGCACTTCCTCCCAAATGACCCGAATTGAGATCCAACGCAAACTCTATGATGCTCGCAATGCTTATCTGAAAGCAAAGAAAGAGATGGAGTTTCAACAACGTGAAATTGCGTTCCTGAAGCAGTGTGAAAAGGAACTCAATCAACCTTCCCTGTATGAACAACTGTATGGTGTTTGATTATGAAAACTGTTGAAGTTTCTGTTACAACTCTGGAAACTCTAATTGAGGGTTTGCAGGATGCACTGAATGTGTGCTATAATGTAGATTCAACTGATAATAATTGCGAACGCAGTTATCCTTTTGCAACTGGATATAGTCGAGGTACGATGGAATGTCTTATTAAAGATCTCGAACGTCTAAAGTCCCAAGCAAAGTAAAACAACTGGGGGCGAGCAAAGTGTCCCCATATTAGATTATGATTCCCATGCAACTTCAACTCCGTCCGCATCAAGAACGTGCTGTTGCTGCTATGCAAAAGCACAACAAAGGTCAGGTGATTGTGCCTACTGGTGGTGGCAAGACTCTGAAGATGATTTATGATGCTCTGCGTG
>Ga0194119_10003301_pt1 | contig 26134 bp, 20 predicted proteins | sample TA2MahC100mmetaG_FD_148620 | JGI IMG/M metagenome (GOLD analysis project Ga0194119, IMG submission 148620) | Freshwater microbial communities from Lake Tanganyika, Tanzania - TA2015018 Mahale Deep Cast 100m | ecosystem: Environmental > Aquatic > Freshwater > Lake | place: Tanzania: Lake...
CCGGAGCAAGTGCGAGTCCGCAGCAGCAAGTACTTGAACAACTTGATCGAGCAAGATCATCGCAGCATCAAGCAGCGATTGCGGCCGATGCTGGGACTCAAGAGGTTTGAGTCGGCGACCATTGTGATCAGCGGTATCGAACTGGCGGAGAAGATCAAGAAAGGGCAATTCAAATTTAGCAAACTAGGCGGGGCAGGGGCGAGGATGCCGGAGATCTGGCGAGCCGCGTTGGCAGCGTGATCGGAGTAGGGTTCGATCGAGACCCGCGGACCGAAACGGTATCAAGCCAGTGTCAACCCAGATTTTGCACCAGAGCCATACAGGCTACCGCCATGTGGCTGCGTGTTCCGGGTGCGACGTGCGCGCGATCTGCGACGGCTTCTATGGCGACTATGCCGATCTGTTCGGCGAGGGCGAAGCGCGGCCCATACGTCTGGCGAACGAAGCAGTGAGCGACCTGCAGCACTTCACCCGGAATCAGCAAAAGCGGGTGCATCCGCGGGATATCGCGTGGCTCGACGGCGCCACTAATTCGTGACGGCCGCGGCGACAGCGTTGGAGACAAGCCGCAGGAGGCGGCCGTTGTCCTCGCCGGACGGGCGTGTGGTGAGGATGACGCAGAGGAGGCCCGAGTCCGGGTCAGCCCAGGCGACGGTGCCGGTTGCGCCGCTGTGGCCGAAGGTGCGAGGCGAGACGAGGTCGCCGAAGTAGGCCCAGACGGGCGAGGTGGCGAGTCCCCAACCGAGCCCCCAGGAGCGGCCGGGGAGGGACGTGTTCTGGTCGCGCGTCATGGCGGCGACGGTGGCGGGGCTGAAGACGCGGCGGCCGTTGTAGACGCCACCGTTGAGGAACGTCTGGAGGAGGATGGCGAGATCCATGGTGGTGGAATGCATGCCGCCCCACGGGTGGCCCATGTCGCGCCAGTAGGGCGAGTTGGGGCCGAAGCGGTCGGCGTCGGGTCCGGGCGCAGTTTGGCACCACGCCGTGTCCTCAATGCGGCGGCCTGCGCCCATGCCGAGCGAACTGTCCTTCATGCCGAGGGGCTCGAAGATTTCCTGACGTTCGAAGTCGCGGAGCTTTATACCAGAGACGCGCTCGACGATTTCGCCCGCGAGGAGCGTGCCCATGCTCTGGTAGCGGAAGTTTGTGCCCGGCGCGTAGAGGAGCGGAGTGGTGAGTGCGTGGGCGACGAAGTCAGGCAGCGGCGCGTGGGCGCGGCGGAGTTCGGTATTTTCTGGCAGCATATCCGGCATGCCGGAGGTGTGCGAGAGCAGGTCACGCACGCGGATCTCGCGGTGTTTGAGTTCGGGCAGGTAGAGATGCGCGGGGTCATTGAGCGAGACGCGGCCGCGTTCGACGAGCCGCAGGAGCGCGCACGCGGTGACGGGCTTGGTGATGGAGGCGAGCAGGAAGACGGTGCCGGGGGTGACGGGTTTGGCGTTGGCAGTGGGTGCGAGTTTGCCGTAGCCGCGGTGGAGCAGGATTTTTCCGTGCTGGGCGACCAGGAGCGATGCGGCGAGAACACGCCCGGAGGAGGTTTCGGCGGAGAGGAGCTGCGAGGCGGTTTCGAGTTGCGGGGACGAGACGCCCGCGGCAGGCACGAGGGACTGAGCAGTGGCGGTGGTGGCGGCGAGGAGCAGGCAAGCGGCGGTCAGTCTCATCAAGGATTCGAGGATACCAGCCCACGCGCGAGACTGCATTTGCTACGGTGCTGGCGATGCCGCCGCGAAAACACCACCCATTCCTGCTCCTCCTGCTGACTCTGTACCAGCTTCCGGCGCAGGACTTTGTGGTGGAACGTAACATCGCCGTGCCCATGCGCGACGGCGTGGCCCTCGCGACGGATCTGTACTTCCCTGCCGCCAATGGCGTGCGCAAACCGGGAACTCTGCCCGTCATTCTGGAACGGACGCCTTACGACAAGTCCCGCGTGAATGGCGAACTCTACGCCTCCCGCGGCTACGTCTACGTGGTCCAGGACACGCGCGTCCGGTACTCCTCGGAAGGCCGCTGGGCGTTTCTGACGGGCGACGATGAGGATGGCCATGATGCCCCGGCGTGGATCGTGAAACAGCCCTGGTCAAACGGGCTGATCGGCACGATCGGAACATCCTACGGCGGCGGCACGCAGCATGCACTGGCGCTGGGCAACGCTCCCGGCCTCGCGGCGCTGATCCCCGTGGACGCGGTCTCCAACGCCGGCTCGTTCGGCATCCGCAACTCCGGCGCGTTTGAGCTCCGCTTTTTCAACTGGATCTTCACCATCGGCGCGCCGCGCGGGAGCCGGGCTTCGCGCGACCCCGCCACGCGGGCTGCGCTCGCGGAGATGGCCAAGAACACGCGGCAGTATCTTGATCAGTTCCCCATCCGCAAAGGCGTAACGCCGCTGAAGTTCGCCCCCGAATACGAGGACTGGCTGATTGAAGCGATCACACATTCTGACAACGACGCGTATTGGAAGCAGCCCGATTTCGGCGTGGCCGACCAGGCCGCCCAGTACAAAGACGTGCCCGTGCTGGTGGTGGGCGGCTGGTATGACTCCTGGGCCCGGTCGACGACCACGACCTATGAAGCACTGAGTAAGGCAAAGAAGAGCCCGGTGAAACTGATCATGGGTCCGTGGATTCACGGACGGCAAACGGCGCACGCCCACGGCCAAGTGGAGTTCGGCGAGACCGCCGCTTTCCAGGCTGACTGGCGCCTGCGCTGGTATGACCGCTGGTTGAAGAAGGAAGCCAACGGCGCGGAAAAGGATCCTGCCGTGCGCATCTTTGTCATGGGTGGCGGCACGGGGACCAGGAATGCCGAAGGCAAACTCGTACACGGCGGCCAATGGCGCGGTGAGCGCGAATGGCCGCTGGCCCGGGCTCGCGCGACGCCTTACTACCTACACGCCGGCGGGACGCTGTCCACCACTGCGCCTGCGCCCACCGGCGGCGCGACCAGCTACGACTTCGATCCGCGCTTGCCCGTGCCGACCATCGGCGGCAGCATTTCTTCAGGCGACGGTATCCTGCTGCAGGGCGCGCGGGATCAGAAATGCGGAACGCATGTATGGAACTGCCGCGATGAACTGCCGCTTTCGGCCCGCCGCGATGTGCTGGTGTTTCAGACCGCGCCGCTGGCGGAAGACATGGAAGTGACGGGCCCGATCGACGTGAAACTGTGGGTGGCGTCCTCAGCGGCTGACACCGATTTCACGACCAAGCTGATCGACGTGTATCCGCCCACCGAAGCCTGCCCGGAGGATTCGATCTCAACATCGCCGACGGCATTCAGCGCGGCCGCTGTCGCAACTCGCTCGAAAAGGCGGAGCTGCTGGAGGCCGGCCAGCCCTACGAACTCACCGTGCGGATGTACCCGACGTCGAACGTGTTCAAGAAAGGCCACCGTATCCGCGTTGACGTGTCGTCGAGCAACTACCCGCGCTTTGACATCAATCCCAACACAGGCGAACCGCTGGGCCAACACCGCCGCATGCAGACGGCCGTCAACCGCGTGTTCTATGAACAGGCGCGGGCATCTTATATTGCTCTTCCTGTCGTCCCCCGCTGACCGCGATCAGGCGCCGGCGTCGTCGTCTGCCAGGCTAACCTCGGCTTCGCGCTGGATATCGCCGAGGCGCATGCGGGTGAGCATCAGTGCGACGAAGCCGCCGAACAGAAGCGGCACGGTGACGACGAAGAACGACAGCGTGGCAAAGCCTGTAGCCTCCGCCTTGGAGTAGCCAAAGATGCCGAGGCCGGCGATGATGAGCGCTTGAAAAGAGCCGACGTTGCCCGGCGCCTGCGGAATGACGGTGCCAAGACGGACGATGACCAGCATGACGAGCGCGGCCCACGGTGACAAGTCGAACCGGTAGCCGCGGAGCAGCGCGTAGAGCGGCACGAGTTGCAGGGCGAGATACCAGAAGCTTAAGAAGCTGGCCCACCAGAACGAGCGCGAGCGGCCCATCGTGTAGATGCCGTCCATCACGGGGAGCAGGCGGCGCGCCCAACGGCTGCCGGCCACGGCCTCTTCGGTGCGCCTGCGGTACAGCATCGCCGCGCCGAGCGCCCCCATCAGGATCAGCAACATGATCAGCAATCCGCGGCTCATCATTTCCAGGAACCCCGGCAGTTCCACTCGAGACGCGACGAGGCTGAAGGCAGCAATGAGCCATACGCCGTCCCACAGGCGTTCGACGAGCACCGAGGAGACGATGACCGACAGCGGCAGGCCAGTCCAACGGCGTTGCAGGTAGCACCGGATCACTTCCCCGCTCCGCAGCGGCAGGATCTCGTTGGCGAACAAACCGATGTAGATGGCCTGCGTGGATTTCCAGACCGAGATCGGCCCCAGCGGGCTGAGCAGCGCCGTCCAGCGGAGGCCCTGGCAGATGTAGACCACCCAATCGAAAACAACGGCGAGGAAGATCCAGCGCCAGTCCGAGGCGAGGATGCGCGGCAGCGCGCTCCGCCAGTCAAACCCGTGGTAGACCCAGATGAGGCAAACGATGGAGAGCGTGTAGCCGAGCATGGGAATCAGCCGCCCGGACAGACGCCGCGCCGGCGACGCGGGTAGTGACGGGGGCGTGGTCTCGCTCAACTTCTCATCATATCTTTGCGCCCCACCCACGCCTGCTACACTCCCAATGGGACACCTACTTTCCATGAGACTGATACAGCGCGTGGCGGTTCTCGGCGCGGGCACCATGGGCGCCCGCATTGCGGCCCACTTTGCGAACGCGGGCATCCCGGCCCTGTTGTTCGATGTGGTATTGCCGAATGAAAAAGACCGCAATGCGGCGGCCCGCAAGGGGCTTGAAAGCGCGTTGAAGCAGAAGCCCGGGGGCTTTTTTACCGATGCGGGCGCGGCGCGGATTGAGACCGGCAATTTTGACGATCACCTGGCCAAGCTGAACGGCTGCGATTGGGTGATTGAAGCCGTCACCGAGCGGCTGGATGTGAAGCGGGCGCTGTGGCAGCGCGTGGACGCCGTGCGCAGGCCGGACGCGATTTTGTCCACCAACACGAGCGGCATTCCGCTGGCGACCATTCTCGAAGGCTTTCCGGAGGCGTTCCGCAAGCAATTTCTGGGCACGCACTTTTTCAATCCGCCTCGGTATTTGCATTTGCTGGAGCTGATCCCGACGCCCGATACCGATCCGGCGATCGCCAGTTTTGTGGCCAAGTTTTGCGACGTGCGGCTGGGCAAGGGCGTGGTGCCGTGCAAGGACACGCCGAACTTTATCGGCAATCGCATTGGGAGTTTTTTCGGCGGCACCGTGGCGAAGCTGACGGCCGAGGGCGGCTACACGGTAGAGGAAGTGGATGCGCTTACCGGACCGCTAATCGGTTTGCCGAGTACGGCGAGCTATCGTTTGCTCGATCTGGTGGGCATCGATATCTGGGCATACGTGGGCAAGAACCTCTATGACTTGGTGCCCGACGATCCGTGGCGAGACCGCTTTCTGCCTGCGGCCAGCATCACCGGGTTGATTCAGCGCGGCTGGTTGGGTGAGAAATCCGGGCAAGGTTTTTATCGGCGGGTGGGCAAGGGCGCCGAGCGCAAGATGGAAGCGCTGGACCTGGAGATATTCGAGTACAAGCCGAGCCAGCGCGCCACGTTCGCATCGGTGGAGCAGGTGAAGACCATCGAGCCGCTGCCAGACAGGTTGCGCGCGCTGGTGGCGGCGGGCGACCGCGCCGGCCAGTTTTTGTGGAGCCTGTTCTCAGACACCTTTATCTACTCTGCCGAGCGGATTCAGGAGATCGCGGACCGTTGCGTGGAGATCGATCGCGCGATGCGTTGGGGCTATGCGCATACGTACGGCCCGTTTGAGTTGTGGGATGCGCTGGGCTTTCAAGATGTGTGCCGCCGCATTGAGCGGGAAGGCCGCGAGTTGCCTGCGTCGGTGCAGTGGATGCTGCGCGCGGGTAACACTTCGTTCTACCGCCACGCTGACCGGCCGGGCGATCCGCGCACGGAGTACTTCGATTTGGGCCGCCAAATCTACACCGAGATCGAGCCGCGGCGCGGGATCACTGTGCTGGCGGACCGGAAACGCGCGGGCGGAGTTGTGCGCGGGAATCCGGGCGCGTCGCTGGTGGATTTGGGCGACGGCGTGCTGGGCTTGGAATTTCATACCAAGATGAACACGCTGGGCGAGGACATCTTCCAGATGATCTACGCCGGCGTGGACGAAGCGGCGCGCAACTGGCAGGCCATGGTGATTGCCAACCAGGGTTCGGACTTCAGCGTGGGCGCGAATCTAATGATGGTGCTGCTGGCCGCCCAGGAGGGCGAATGGGACGAGTTGAATCTCGGCATTCACCGCTTCCAGCAGGCCAACATGGCGATCAAGTGTTCGCCGAAGCCGGTGGTGGTGGCGCCGTTCAACCGGACGCTGGGGGGCGGGTGCGAAATGGCGCTCCATGCGGCCCGCGTGCAGGCGTCGGCGGAGTTGTACATGGGTTTGGTGGAAGTGGGTGTGGGCGTGATTCCGGGCGGAGGTGGCTGCAAGGAGCTGGTGCTGCGATGGGGCGACGCACGGCGCTGTTTCGAACAGATCGGCTATGCGAAAGTTTCCGCCAGCGCCGAGGATGCGCGCGTGATGGGGCTGCTCTCGCCGGGCGACTGGGTGAGCATGAATGCCGAGCGGCTGGTGGCTGACGCGAAGGCGCTGGCATTGTCGCTGGCGCCCGGGTATGTGGCGCCCACGCCGCGGCAGGACGTGGCGGTGTCCGGCGAAAACGGCTATGCGTTGATGAAGATGGGCGCGTGGATGGGCCACCAGGGCGGCTACATCACCGACTACGACAAAGCGATTGCCGAAAAGCTGGCTCACGTGTTGAGCGGCGGCCGGCTGACCGGCGAGCACCGCGTGAGCGAACAGTATCTGCTGGACCTCGAGCGCGAAGCGTTTTTGAGCCTGTGCGGAGACCCGCGCACGCAGGCCCGCATGCAACACATGCTGAAGACCGGCAAGCCGCTGCGCAACTAACGTGATGACCTGCAGACGCGCTTTCTTAACACGGCGGCCGCGGATCTATTCGAAGGGAATTTTTTGCTATGCCTGAAGCTGTGATCGTCGATTGCCTGCGCACCGCCGTGGGGAAGGCCACGCGCGGAGCGCTGCGCCACACGCGGCCGGACGATATGGCCGCGGCCGTGATCCGCGCGCTGCTGGACAAATATCCGCAAGTGCCTGCGGACGAGATTGACGACGTCATTCTCGGTTGCGCGATGCCCGAGGGAGAACAGGGGATGAACATGGCGCGCGTGGCCGCGCTGCGCGCGGGGCTACCGAACATTGTGCCGGGCCTGACCATCAACCGGTTCTGCTCTTCGGGGCTGCAATCGATTGCGATGGCGGCCGACCGGATTCGCGCGGGCAGCGCGAGCATGATCCTCGCCGGCGGCGCTGAATCTATGAGTATGATTCCGATGTCGGGCGGAAAGTTCGCGCCGAACCCCTGGATGGTGGATCACCAGCCGGAGATCTACATCAACATGGGCCTGACGGCCGAGAACCTGCAGAAGAAGTACGCGATCTCGCGCGAGGAACAAGACCGGTTTGCGCTGCGCAGCCACCGGAACGCAATCCGCGCGCAGGCCGAAGGCAACTTCAATGAGGAGATTGTGCCTCTCCGGGTAGAGGCCGTAGCGCTGCAGGACGGCAAGCCGGCGGCGAGCGGCACCACATTCGATAAAGACGAAGGGCCGCGCGCCGATACTTCGCCCGAAGCACTGGCGAAGCTGCGGCCGGTCTTTCATGCGGCTGGTTCGGTGACGGCGGGCAACTCGTCGCAAACGAGCGATGGCGCCGCGATGGCGCTGGTGATGTCGGACCGGCGCGCACGTGAGTTGGGGTTGACGCCCAAGGCGCGGTTTGCAAGTTTTGCCGTGGGCGGAGTGCCGCCGGAGATTATGGGTATCGGTCCGGTGGTGGCGATTCCGAAGGCGCTGGCGCTGGCCGGATTGAAGCTGAGCGACATCGATGTGATTGAGTTGAACGAGGCTTTTGCGGTGCAAGCGCTGGCGGTGATGAAGCAGGGCGGCATCGACGAAAGCAAAGTGAACGTGAATGGCGGCGCGATTGCGCTGGGGCACCCGTTGGGCTGCACCGGCGCCAAGCTCACCGCTACGATTTTGCGTGAGATGGACCGGCGCCAGTCGCGTTACGGTATGGTAACCATGTGCATCGGCGGCGGCCAAGGCGCCGCGGGCATTTTCGAACGGATGTAAGGAGAGAACCTCAAATGGGCGCTATTGCCACCGCGACCAGAACGAAGATGATCGGCGGCGGATTCCTGTTGCGCGAATCCAGTCCGCAGGACGTGTTCACGCCCGAGGATTTCACCGCGGAGCACGTTGCCATCGGCAAGGCGACGGCGGACTTCTTCAACAAGGAAGTGGTGCCGCGGCTGGAGGCGATTCAGCATCATGAGCCCGGCGTAGCGGTGGAAGTGTTGCGCAAGTCGGCCGAATTGGGTTTGACGGCGGTAGTGGTGCCGGAGAAGTTCGGCGGCATGGAGCTGGACCTGGTGTCGGCGATGGTAGTTTCTGAGAACCTGGCGCGCGACGGTTCGTACGCGGGCTGGCATGGCGGCCACAGCGGCATCGGCACGCTGCCGGTGTTGTTGTTCGGAACGGAGGAGCAGAAGGCGCGGTATCTGCCGCGGCTGGCTTCTGGCGAGTTGGTGGGTGCGTATTGCTTGTCTGAGCCTTCGTGCGGATCCGATGCCCTGGCAGCCAAGACACGCGCCGATCTATCCGAAGACGGCACGCACTATGTAATCAATGGCCAGAAAATGTGGATCACCAACGGCGGTGCGGCGGATCTGTTCACCGTGTTTGCCAAGGTTAACGGCGAACACTTTTCGGCGTTTCTGGTGGAACGCGCGTTTGGTGGTGTGAGCTCCGGCGCGGAAGAAAAGAAGATGGGGATCAAGGGCAGCTCCACCACGGCGGTGTATCTCGACAACGTGAAGGTGCCGAGGGAAAACCTGCTTGGCGAGGTGGGGCGCGGGCACATCATCGCGTTCAACATCTTGAACCTGGGGCGGCTGAAGCTGGGGCCGGGCACGGTGGGCGGCTGCAAGCATCTGATTCAGGTGTCGGCCAAGTATGCCAAGGACCGTAAGGCGTTCGGGCAGCCGATTGCCAACTTCGGGATGATCCAGCACAAGCTGGCCGAAATGGCGATTCGTACGTTTGTGTCCGAGACGATCAGCTACCGTGTGACAGGGATGATCGAGTCGCAGTTGGAAGATTTTCACTGGCAGATGGACGACGCGGCCGGCGTGATGATGAAGGCCGTGGAGGAGTTTGCGGCCGAGTGTTCGTATGTGAAGGTGTTTGCGAGCGAGGCCATCGACTACGTGGCCGATGAGGGCGTGCAGACTCACGGCGGCTACGGCTACCATCAGGACTACGCGGTGGAGCGGGCGTATCGCGACGCGCGCATCAATCGCATTTTCGAAGGCACCAGCGAGATCAATCGCATGCTGGCCGCGGGCATGCTGATCAAGCGGGCGCAGCGCGGGCGGCTGGGGCTGGTACAGGCAGTACAAGCGTTGCAGGGCGAGATCATGAGCGGTCCGTCGCTACGCGCACCGGCAGCGTCGAGTGAAGCACTCGCGGCCGAGAGCGCGCTGGTGGCAAGCGCAAAGAAGATCGCGTTGTTTGTGCTGGGCGTGGCGTATCAGAAGTTTTTGACGCAACTGGACGAGCAGCAGGAAGTGCTGGCCGGATTGACGGATCTGGCGATGGGCGCGTTCACGATGGAGTCTGCGGTGTTGCGCGCGCGGAAGATGACGGCAGCGGGCAAGGGCGAGTTGGCGGCGGCCATGACGGCGGTGTATGCGCGCGAGACGATGGATGCGATGGAGTCCGCCGCACGTGTGTTGCTGGCCGCGGCAAGCGAGGGCGATGCGCTGCGGATGAATCTGGCGGTGCTGCGACGCTTTGCCAAGTACGAGCCCGTGAACGCGATTGCGCTGCGGCGGCAGATTGCGGCGCGGGTGCTGGAGGCCGAGCGCTACGTTGTCTAAGCGGGCGCCGCCGCGCGTGCCGGTGCTGGTGGGTTTGCCGGTGTTGTCGAGCGATGCAATCCGCGGGCTGCTGGCGGACGACGTGACGAACCAGACGATCCACGCGCGCGTGTTTGCCACGCTGCGGTATCTGCTGCGGCAGCGGATTGCGCTGGGCCGGCCGGTGACGTGTGTGGACGCCACGCACCAGACGCCCAAAGAGCGGCGGCCGCACCTACAAATGCCGGGCTGCCGCGTAGAAGCAGTGTTTTTCGCAACGCCGTTTGCCGTGTGCCTCGCGCGGAACGCTGCGCGGGAGCACGTGGTGCCGCCGGAGGCGATCGCTCGGATGGCGGCGCGAATGGTGCGGCCGACGCGGGGCGAGGGGTTTGCGCGCGTACGCGTGGTGCGGACGAAATAGCGATGGTAGAGGAGTGATGAAAGCTTTGTCTATGATTCCGATGTTGCTCCTCGCGCTAGCCGCTGCGCCGGTTGAACAAGTAGACCTTTTGCACCAAGGGGACGGCGGCGTTCATACGTACCGGATTCCCGCCTTGGTGGAGACGAAGAAAGGCACGCTCATCGCGGTGGCCGATGCGCGCTTTGAGAACCCGCGCGACTTGCCCGGGCGCATTGCGCTGGTGGTGCGGCGGAGTTTCGACCGCGGGCGTACGTGGTCTCCGCAGCGCACGATTCGACAGGTGGCCGAGGGCGGCGCGGGGGATGCCTCGCTCCTGCTCGATCGCGATACGGGCCGCGTGTGGTGCTTCTTCGCGTACGGGCCGCCCGGCATTGGATGGCCCACGGCGAAACCCGGCGAACGCACGGGCGCGAACACGCTGCAGATTCACGCGATGTGGAGCGGTGACGATGGCGCGACGTGGTCAGAGCCGGTGGATCTGACTCCGCAAATCAAGGACCCGGTTTGGGTGGCTATGTTTGCGACGTCGGGCACGGCGATACAGACCAGCACGGGGCGGTTCCTGGTGCCGCTGGTGGTGCGCGGACCGGATGGAGTGGTGTCGTCGCGTAACACCTATAGTGACGATCACGGTAAGACGTGGAAGGCGGGCGCGGCGATCGGCCCGGGAACGGACGAGAGCCACAATGTGGAACTCGCCGGCGGCGTGATTGTGCAGAACATGCGCAACGGGCCGCGCCGCGCGATTGCCGTCTCGCGCGATGGCGGCGTCACGTTTGGCCCGGTGATGCATGACGACGCGCTCATCGATCCCAGTTGCAACGCGGGCATTGTGCGGTACAAACGCAAGGGGCGCGATCTGCTGGTGTTCACCAACGCGGCGAGCGCCAAGCGCGAGAATCTGACGGTGAAGACCAGCGCCGACGGCGGCCAGACATGGCGGACGCTGCGGACGCTGCATGCAGGGCCGGCGGCGTACTCGACGGTGATTGTGCTGCGCGACGGGACGCTGGGCGTGCTGTACGAGTGCGGCGAGAGTCCGCGGTGGAGCGGATCAAGTTTGCGCGGTTTGCGTTGGAGCCGGCAGGGCAGTGAGCCGGCTGAGGCGGTGCGGGTACGCGCACGGCACGGCGCCAGACTTTGGACGCCTTTGACTTAAGCATGGCGCGGCAATTCGACGTTGTGATTGAGCGGGATGAAGAAGGGGTTTACGTTGCCTCGGTTCCGCAACTGCCGGGATGTCACACGGACAGCACCTCCCTTGATGACCTCATGGTGGAAATCCGCGAGGCCATCGAGCTCTGCCTCGACGCGCAAGGCAAGAAGCCCTGCGCCCTGGACTTTGTTGGCATTCAACGAATCACCGTCGCCACATGAGCACGTTCCTCATTGCTCACCAAGGCCGGGCGATGCGGCCGCGCTTCAATGGTCAGCCGTTCGATCATGCAGGAAGCGATCGCCATGGAGCAGAGGGACAGCGGAGCTCACATCGTATTGCGCGGCCAGCCCGACGTCCGCGCCAAAACCCGCTTCGATCAACTCTCGTCCTGAAGAGTAACTTCGAAGGACGGCCTCCAGATTCATCCGCGCGGCCATGAACGCCGCGATGGCTACTTCGGCCTCGGGAGACTTCGTTCCGGGAAGCTCCGAGAGCACTGCACCGGCTCCAATCAGGTCCTCCACACACGGCCGGATCGTCTCATCTTGCCAACGCTCGCCCGCTGGTATGACGGCGATTCTCCGGCCACGGGTTGCCGCGCACCGTGCCACATGCCGAGCATTCCGCAGGCAGGCTGCAAAAGTAGGAATGCCATCGGTCTCCAGAGACAGCGTGCCGCCGTTCGGGGAAGGCAACACCAATTCCACACCCGCCGGTAGCGTGAGGAGGGAGTTGGGAGAAAGGGAAAAACCAACCTCGGTCCGCCTAGACGCGAGCAACGCTCCTTTTTCATGGGTGAATCGCTGAGCCGAGTCGTCCCTCCAGCGGTAAGGAAAGACAGAGGCGCCCCCTGAGATAATGACGTCCACAGCGGTTGAGAACGACAGCACGTCGACTACGATGACCGCGTCTATTGAGGCCCGAATTGCTCGTAGGCCATGGAGCCCCCACTCGCAACGGACGTGGAAGCTTGACTGATCAAAGTACACCTTTGCAGGTTACCGGATCCAATTACTCGCAGAAGCGGCCGAGCTCAGCCTTGAACTCCATCAGGAACCGGCGGTAGAACTCGGCTGCCTGCACTACCTGCGCGCAGTCCACCCACTCCACGACTGCGTGGGCCTCGGTGACACCGGCTGCGGCGCCATTGAGATGGTGCACGGACCGGACGGCGTGGTGTCGTCACGCAACGCCTATAGCGACGTCACGGCAAGACGTGGAGGGCGGGCGCGGCGATCCGCCCGGGAACGGATGACATCCACAATGTGGAACTCGCCGGCGGCGTGATTGTGACCAGCGCCAGACTCTGGAGTGTCGACTTGCTGCAAAGGGTCACCAGTGTCGTGATCACCCAAAGAATGGCCTCGAATCGTACCGGTAGGCGTACTACCATCGCGACCAGTCTAGTAGCCGATGGGCCGCGGTAAGATCAGGGCATGCGCAACGAATTCACTGCGGTCCTTGAAGAGGAGGGGCCTTGGCGCGTGGCGTGTTGCGCCGAGGTCCCGGGTGCGAATGGGCAGGGCGCTACGCGCGATGAATGCCTCGCCAACCTGCGCCAAGCGATTCAGTTGATCCTCGATCACCGCAGAGAGGAATCGTTGCGCGTGCTGCCGCCTGAAGCAAGACAAGAACTCGTCGTTGTCGGCTAATACTACCGGATGAAGCGGTACGCATTGCTTCGAGACCTCCGCCGCTATGGGAAGCAAGGCCCCGGCACATCGAGATTGCAAACTTGCTAGCCAAACGAATCTGCCGAAGGCTGGCGATCGACTCACTTGCGTGACTTCGACGAACGGACAAATCTCCAGTGCGCGGAGCCCCGAGCTAATTAAGCCTTGAACTCCATCAGGAACCGGCGGTGGAACTCGGCGGCCTGCACCACCTGTGCGCAGTCCACCCACTCCACCGCCGCATGGGCCTGGTCGATGGAGCCAGGGCCGAAGACGATGCACGGCACACCGATGCGCGCGAGCTTGCTGGCGTCGCTGCCGTAGGGGACACCGGCCGCGGCGCCATTGAGACCCATCGCGTCCAGCACGCGGGCCGCGGTGGCGGCGACGGGCGAATCGGCCGGCGTTTCCAGCGCTTCGTCGGCCAGCATCGGTTCCTCCTGCACGGCGTCAAAACCTGGAATGCGCGCGCGGAGTTCATCGAGCACGCGCTCGTGATGCGCGAGGACGTCTGCCACACGTTCGCCGGGTAGCAGGCGGCGGTCGATCTCGATGGCACAACCGTCGGGCACGAAGTTCACCTGCACGCCGCCGCCGATGACACCCACGTTCAGCGTGCCCGGCCCGAGGAGCGGATGCGGCGTCTGCGCGGCGAGTTTGGCGTTCTCTGCCCCGATGGCGAGCACCACCTGCGCCATATGTTCGATCGCGTTCACGCCGAGATGCGGCTTGGAACTATGCGCCGCTTTGCCACGCGTGCGGATGCGCCAGCGCAGTACGCCTTTGGTGGCGACCACATTGCGCAGTTCGGTGGGTTCGGCCACGATCGCCGCGTCGGCCGTGAGGCCCCCCTCGCACAATTTCAAGACGCCGGTGAAGGCGTACTCCTCGTCAGAGACGGTGCTGAGCCACACCTCGCACGGCGGCACTTGGCCGGCTTCGTGCAACGAGGCGACGGCATCCATCATGGCGGCGAGCCCGGCCTTGGTGTCGCATGAGCCGCGCCCGTACATCTTGCCATCGCGGATCTCGGGCTCAAACGGCGGAATGGTCATGCCGTTGATCGAGGCGGTGTCCATGTGCGCCTCCAGAATCACCCGTCCTTTGCCGCGGCCGGGCAGCTTGCCGATGCGGTTCGGACGGCCCGGCGCCACCTCCTGCTCCCACGTTTCAAGACCCACGCTTTCGAAAAACTGCCGCACGTAAGCGGCGATTTCGGCTTCCGGACGCCCGTTGTCATAGGCGAGATTGATGCTGTTGATGCGCACCAGATCAGCAAGAATTGAGAGCACTCTGGGTTGGTTGGTCATGTCTGTTTCCACTTCAGCGGTTTCACTTCCGCCAGCAATGCGGCATAGCATAGCGCGCCGGCCGCGAGCACCGCAATGGCCGCGAAGAAGGCCAGCGCAAACGAGCCTTACCGCGCGACGATCCAGCCGGTGAGCCACGGCGACACCACTCCGCCCAAGTTGCCGATGGCGTTCTGAATACCCGACCATTTGCCCGCCGCGAGCGGCCCGGCCAGCGTCTGCGTGATGGCCCACACGTTGGAGGTGTAGAGCCCCATCCAGAAGCAGGCGACGGCAATGAGGGCAATCGCAACCTGCGGGTCTGGGGTCAAAACGGCGGGCAGCATAAAGACACCGCAGCCGATGAGACCGCCGGCGGCGAACGTCTTGCGCACTTTGGAGGCTGGTGCGCCGCCGCGGATCCAACGGTCTGACCACCATCCGCCCAACGTGGACGACGCCGCCATCACGAAGAACGGCACCGAGCCGAACACGGCCATGGCGTTCATCGTGAGCCCGCGCTCTTTCACCAGATACGTGGGCAGCCAGGACAGTAGGAAGTACCAAACATAGCCGCGACAGAACATGCCGGCCGAAGTGATCCACACCTCGCGCCGCGTGAGGAGTTCGGCGAGCCCGATGGACGGTTCTTCGCGCGCGCTGTCTACTTGTTGTTGCGATGGAACGGCGGTGATCCACGGGATCAGCCAAACGATGCTGCCGAGGCCCAGCGCGATGAACACCGCGCGCCAGCCGAACCCGCCCACGGCGAGCCCGCCGAACAGGGTGCTGAACGCCGGGCCGAGTTTGGACGCCGCATCCACCAGGGCGTTGACGAGGCCGCGCCGCTCTTCCGGAAAATTGCGCACGATGATGCGCGAGCAGGCCGGGTAGGCCACGCTCTCGCCCGCGCCCAAGGCAAGGCGCGCGGCAATCAACATCGGGAATCCGGCCACCAGGCCCGTGAGCGCGGTGGCCGCGGACCACAGCCCGAAGCCGCCCGCGTAGACCCACTTGACGTCGTAGCGATCCACCAGCCAGCCGGCCAGGATTTGAAAGAGCGCGTAGCTCCAGAAGAAGGTGGAAAACAGCATGCCCATCTGCTGCGGCCCGAGCGAGAGTTCGCGCGCGAGCAGGGGCGCGGAGACCGACAGCGCGCCGCGATCGATATAGTTGATCGATACCGACAGAGCGAGGAGCCAAAGCAGGAGCATGGGAGAAGAAGCGACCTTTAGAAAAGGAGTTTAAAGCCGAATTGGATCTGGCGCGCCGACTTCGCGGTTTGGGAGATGACGCCCGCAGTTGGCTGATTGACAACCGCGGCCGGGAAGAGGAACTGCGCCTCATTCAGCAGGTTGAAGAACTCGGCCCGGAAATCCAGGCGCAAGCGTTCGCGCAGGGCGAAGGTGCGGGCGATGGTAGCGTCGGCGTTGACGAGGCCAGGACCGTTGAGGATGAAGTTGCCCGAGTTGCCGAAGCGGAAGGCGGCGGGAACAGCAAAAACCTGGACGTCAAACCAGCGTTCCGGCGTACGCCCCGAGTGAGGCAGATTGCCGTCGCGCAGACGGTCCGGGCGGATGCCGCCGGTGGTATTCGCGGGATTGTCGGTAACAGCAGGCGTGAATGGCAAGCCGGTTTGCAAGGTGACGATGGGCGAGATCTGCCAGCCGCCCAGGATTTGCGCGATCGGCCCACTGGACAGGTGACGCCGCCCGTTGCCGAATGGAAGATCCCATACCGAGGCCATGAAGAAGCGGTGACGGAGGTCCTCCGGAGAGCGGGCTTTTTCAGGCGCCCAGACAGTTTGGTCCTGGCTGATGTCGCCGGCCATCGTCTTGCTCCAGGTGTAGCCGCTGATGACCGAGAGCCAGCGCGTGAAGCGGCGTTCGAACTTGAGTTCCAGCCCCTGATAGTTGTTCGTGCCGATGGGAATGTCCATCGAGATGTCGGAGTAGTTGGGGAACAGCCGCCGCGGATTGAGTGCGCCGGGGCCGGGCTTGGGCTGATTGATGGAGACCGCGCCGAGACGGCGGTGCGCGGTATTGGTGCCCACGTAAGCGCCGGAGACCACGGTGTTGCCGAAGAGATTGCGCTGGAGGTTGATGTTCCATTGATGCGTCATGCCTTCGGGGAATACATAAGACCACACAGCGGCGATGGAGCGGCGCGTGAGGACGCGGGGGTTGAGAGCGTCAGGCGAAAAGCCGTCGCGCACACGAAGGGCGGAAGTAGCCGCGCTATTGGCGGTGGGGATGTCCACCTGGAGGTAGAAAGGCGGATTCTGGATGGGCCGCGATCCGTAGGGCATCTGCGAGACCGCGTCATAGAAGATGCCGTAGCCGCTGCGCAGAACGGTCTTCGGCGTGGCCATCAAGGCGAAGCCGATGCGCGGTGAAAAGTTGTTGCGGTCGCGCCGCTGGAAGGAACGCGCCAGCACACCGTTGCCGCTTACGGGGATGAAGCTGCCGTAGCTGGGACTGCCGGGATCGACACCAAAGTTCTGCACGCGGTTGTTTTGCTCGGTGTAAGGCTGCTGGTACTCGTAGCGCACGCCGAGATTGAGCGTGAGCTTGCGGTTCACCTTGAAGTTATCCTGCAGGTAGGCTTCGTAGCAAGCGACGGCTGGCGCGTATCGAGCGGCGTGGAAAGGCGCGCGGTGTTGGTGAGGCCGATCAGGGCGTCGGCCAGCGGATCGCCCACGCCCGTGCCGGCGCGGGCCGAGGTGAACTGGCCGTTGAAGCTGTATTGGCCACGCGCGAAGTTGGTGATGCCGGTGTATTGAATGAACTGGCGCAGGTTGCCGCCGAAGCGGAGCGAGTGGCGGCCAGCGTTCCAGTTGAACGCTTCGACGAGTTGGCCGATGTCGTTCTTGCGCGGATCGGGCGCGAAGCTCCGGTCGCCAACGCTGGCATAGCCGGTGACGGCGAAGAGCGGGAGCCCGTTGATATCCGGACGGTCAAAGGAGCCGCGGAAGACGAACTCCTTCCAGAGCTGCGTGCCGGTGGGCGTATCGATGCCGCCGGTGAGGCGCGAATAAGAAACGCGCGCTTCGTTGACCATGCGTCCGTTGGCGAAAACGTGGGTCCAATTGAGAACGCCGGTGTGCGCGACGGAGGTGCGCACGGCCGTATCGCCGCCGCTGGCGGGCATGGGCAAGGTGCCCGGCTCGAGCCGGTAGTAGTTGTTGAGTGAGTAGCGGACGAAGAGGCTGTCGCGATCCTTCACGCGCCAGTCGAAGCGGTTGTCGAACTGGCGGTCATTGAGATTGCGCGGAGTGTTGTAGACGAAGTTCTGCACGCCGGAACGGTTGGGCTCGGGATAGAGGCGGAGCATGCGAATGGCCACCGGATCGAAACGCGCGGCAGGGATCGTGTTGCCCGGAAATGCAGTGCTCTGGCCGGCGGCGTCCTGCGTGGCGGGGTCGAAGATGGCCGCGGGCGAGAGGTTTCCAGCAGTGGCGGCCGCGGGCGTTGGGACGCGGCTGAGACGGGTGAGTTTTTCGCGGATGTACGTGCCCTGATAGCTGGCGAAGAAGAACATGCGGTTCTTGATGAGGGGTCCACCGGCGGTGCCGCCGAATTGGTCCTGGCGGAAGGGCGGTTTGGCGCGGCCGCTGTTCAAGAAGTTGTTGGCGTCTAGCCGGTCATTACGGAGAAACTCAAACAGAGTGCCGTGGAATGGGTTGGTTCCGCTCTTGGTGGTGACCTGGATGACTGCGCCGCCGCCACGGCCGAACTCGGCGCTGAAGTTGTGGGTCTCCATCTTGAATTCCTGGATGGCGTCGACGGAAGGCTTGACCACCGGTTGGAAGCGGTGACGACGCCGGTGAATTAGTTGGTGTTGTCAGCGCCGTCGAGCACGAACTAGTTCTGGAACATGTTGGCGCCGTTGACGGAGAAAGAGTCGTCCACGAAGTTGCGAGAACGCGAGGGCAGCACGCCGGGGGAAAGCACGGCCAGGCGCTGGTAATTGCGGCCGTTGAGCGGCATCTGGGTGATCGGGGTGTTTTCGATGACCTGACCGAGCGACGAAGTTTCCGCCTCAAGGACGGGCAGTTCGGATTCCACCTCTACCACCTCGTTGACGGTTCCGACTTTCAAGACCACGTCAAGCTTGGCGCGCGCGCCGGCGCTGACGGCAAGGCCCGGAAAGCGCTGGCCTTGACAGCCCTGGTGGGTCATATCGACGTCGTAGCGGCGGATGGGAAGGGCAGGCACAACGTAGACGCCGGCATCGTTGCTGACGGCCTTGAAGACAAGACCGGTGGCCTGGTTGGTGGCGTTCACCTGTGCGCCCGGAACGGCTGCGCCGGAGCCATCGGTGACAATGCCCGTGATGATGGCAGTGTCGGTCTGCGCGGCGGCCACAGCGGCAAGCGAGAAGCAAAGGAACGCGAGTCGCAGCATTGGCAGGATGATATCGCACTGAGGATGCCGCTACGTTCCCAATCCGGCGCAAAGGCGCTGGATCGCCCGCGCTCCGACGGCGGCAAATAGGCTTTGACACCCACTCCCTTCCCTGGTAGCGTCCTGAGATGGGATTTCGCGTCACGACTCTCGCGGTTCGCTTTGCAGCCGCCTCCTTCGCCCAGAACGTCACGGGCATCATTGCGGGTTCGGTCACCGATCCTAGCGGCGGTGTAGTTCCCAATGGGCCAGCCGTAACGACGGCGCCAAAACTATACGCTAAGGAAAATGAAGACCCGCCACACCGCAGAAAACAATTGCTTTATCAAACTCACCCAGCTTGCTCTCGCCCGGCTTTCACTCCGATTTTCGACCGCCAGCAAGTTGTTGATAACGCAAGGCCGCTTCCGGCTTAGCGTATAAAATGGGCCGAAACGTTACGGCTGGCCGAAGACGGGCGTGCGAATTCAGCGAACAATCTGGCTCCGCGTGGATCTATCGTCACGCTGCTAGGCACCGGGCAGGGCCAAGTTAGTCCGGGCGTGCCAGACGGTACGGCTGCGGGAGCTGAGCCATTGTCGCGCACCGTAACGCTGCTCGCCTCCGATGTGCGGGCCTGTTCCGGGCCGCAGACCATGCGTGTGATCGTGGGCACGGGGTTTGGCGATATCCAGTTTTCCGGACTCGCTCCGAATCTCGTCGGCGTGTGGCAGATCAAGATGCGCCTGCCGCTGACGATCACTTCGGGCGCGGCTGTACCGGTTCGCGTCGTGATCAACGGCCCACCCAGCAATACGGTCACGCTCGCCATCCGTTAGACCGTCGAACACGGACCATACGGGCCCCGCTCGGTTCCGGCGGATGGACTTCGCGCAGGCGGATGCGGCCCACGTCACTGCGGGTGACGTGGATGCATGGCGGCGTGCGGTACGAGGAAACCCGCGCAAAGCTGGTCCAAAGAACCATCCGCAGGTAGCCCGCCCCCGGAAAGGGCACTCCGAACAACTCCGCCGTCGGGAGTGAGGCGTCGAGTGTACACTGTAGAGGTCCGGGAGACCCAAAATGGAATTCCGGGTGGAACTTTACTCATCGATAGAGGGAGCTTGTGGGCCAACTTGCCGTCGGGGGCGCGCGCCGGGAAACGGAGCTGAGCGTCATTCGCCACGGCACAGTGTTCATAACTGCCGGCGAGGACACATAATCGACGCATGCTTACACAAGCCCGTTTTGCCTTGCTCCTGGTAGTGGTGGAAGCCGCGGCGGCGCAATCGCCCGGCCTGGAACACTTCGAACGGAAGGTGCGGCCTGTTCTCGTGCGCAGTTGCCAGGGTTGCCACGGCGCAAAGATCGAACAGGCGGGGTTGCGTCTCGATTCCCGCGCCGCGGTCTTGAAAGGCGGTGTGAGCGGCCCCGCCGTCAGACCGGGAGACCCGCAAGCCAGTCTTGTCGTGAAAGCGATCCGGCACCTTGGTCCGAGGATGCCGATTGGGGGCGCCCGGCTCCACCCGGACGAGATCGAAGCGATCGAGCAGTGGGTGAAGAACGGTGCGCCGTGGACCGATGAGCCCACCGCGCCGCCGGCTGGTTCCAAAACAATACAAGAGCGCACGAAAGAATATTGGGCGCTGCAGCCGGTCACCAAGCCTGCCGTGCCATCCGTAACCAGGCAGGATTGGGACCGCACTCCCGTCGACGCGTTTATACTCGCCGCCCTAGAGAAATCAAAGCTCGCTCCCGCTCCTCGGGCGGACCGCGCTACGCTGCTCCGGCGCCTCACACTCGACCTCACCGGGCTGCCGCCGAAACCCGAAGAGCTTGGCGCCTTCCAAAACGACAAATCACCTAACGCCTATCGCCACGTGGTTGACCGGCTGCTTGAGTCGCCTCGCTTCGGCGAAAATTGGGCGAGGCACTGGATGGACCTGGTGCGCTACTCCGAGTCTCACGGCAGTCAGGGAGATTTCGATCTGCCCTACGCCTGGCGCTACCGCGACTACCTGATCCGGGCATTCAATCAGGATGTGCCGTACGATCAACTGATCCGCGAGCATCTTGCCGGAGACTTGCTAGCCGCTCCTCGAATCAACCGCGAAGACCAAATCAACGAATCGATGCTGGGCACGGCGCACCTTCGCATGGTCGAGTATGGTTACATCCCCGTCGATGCGCTGGACGACCAGCTCAAAGTCGTCGACAACCAGATCGACGTCATCTCCAAGGCCTTTCAAGGCCTCACAGTTTCCTGCGCCCGTTGTCACGATCACAAATTCGATCCGATCACTCAGAACGATTTCTACTCTCTCTACGGCGTACTTGCCAGTTCCCGGCACGGCCAGGTGGTGATCGACACGCCGGGCCGTCTCAGCCGTCATCGCGACGAACTCGCGCGCCTGCGAGTCAGCCTCCGCGGTGAACTCGCCCGCCTTTGGCTGGCGGCCAAGCCCGACCTCTCAACCGAACTGCAACCTCCAAGTCCGCCGGCTGCGCCGCCCGCCGCGGATAAGAAGCCGCCGGAACCGCTGAAGCCAGACTATGGTCCCCTGACGCTCTGGCGCGAGTTGAAGCACACGACTGCCGGCGATGCTTTCCGCGCCGCCTGGGATCGCGCGGCTGCCGGGGTTCGCAAGCAAATCGCCGATCGCAGTGAGTTCAACGCCCGGGGCGGTTTCCGGAGCGTCTGGAATCTCGAGCGGCCCTCCGACTACAATGCCTGGTTCCGCACCGGTAACGGCCTCGCCGCCGAGCCATCCAAGGCAGGCCAATTCTTCGTTCTCACGGAAGGCGACCGTGCCGTCAACGGCATCTATCCTGCCGGCGTGTACTCGCACTTGCTCTCGCGTAAGCACAGCGGCGTTCTGCAGTCTCCCCGCTTCCAGATTGAATCGGACTCGATTAGCGTCCGAGCGCTCGGCGGCAACCTTGCCTGGGCCCGGGTGGTGGTTGAGAACTACGCACTCGGCAACGGAGGCATCTTCCCGGCCACTAACTTCAGCGACGACACGATGAGGTGGATTCGCTTCGATACCAAGTACCGCCGCGGGTCGCACGCCTACATCGAATTCGTGACGATGGACGACCGCGCGCGGACGCCTGGCGCCGCACCGGCCGATGGCAGATCGCATTTCGGAGCAGCCGAAGTAGTATTCCACGATAGTGATGCGCCGCCCCAGGAAGAAGCTGTCGCTGCCGCGCTGTTGCTTGAGGGTCCCGCCATCGAGTCGCTGGCCCAGCTCTCGGACCGCTATTTGGTCACGCTGCGCCGCTGCGTCGAGGCGTGGAACGCGGGCACGCTCACGCCGGCGGAAGCCGCGTTCCTCGACTTCTTCGTTCGCAACGGTTTAGTACCGAACAGCCTCAAGCAAATGCCCGCCGCGGCCGCTGCACTCATCGCCCGCTACCGGGCTCTTGAGGCCGAGGTTCCGGTTCCACTCCGCGCCCCGGGCGTACTGATCGGTACCGCGTTTGACCAGCCGCTGTTCGTACGCGGCAATCACCTGCGCCCCGGGCCACCAGTGCCACGGCGCTACCTGGAGGTGTTCGGAAGCCAACCCTGCAGCAGCCCGGAGAGCGGACGCCTGGAACTTGCCGAGGCCATCGCCAGCCCTGCCAACCCACTGACGGCGCGCGTCATGGTCAATCGCATCTGGCACCACCTGTTTGGCCGGGGCATCGTCCGCACGGTGGATAACTTCGGCCGAAATGGCGACAGGCCGTCGCATCCGGAGTTGCTCGATTACCTGGCGGCCCGGTTCGTCGAAGAGGGTTGGTCGATCAAGTCGATGATCCGCCTGCTGGTCACTTCGAGCGTCTATCAGCTCAGCTCCCTACCGTCAGCGGCCGCCGCTCGAGCCGACACAGCGAATGTTCTGCTGCAGCATGCGCGCTGGCGAAGACTCACCGCCGAATCGATCCGCGATTCCATCCTAGCGGTAACCGGGGACCTTGACACCACACTCTACGGCCCCGGTATCGACGTCTACTACACCGGGAAAACTGAGAGCGGCGGTAAGATCGGTCCCCTCGATGGCGCACGGCGCCGAAGCGTATATCAACGCATCAAACGCAATGCCCAGAATCCGTTTCTGGAGGTGTTCGACTCGCCGAAACCAACCAGTACCCGAGGGCAACGCGACTCCACCAACGTGCCCGCGCAGTCGCTCGCCATGCTCAACGATCGATTCGTGATCGAGCAGGCCTCCCGCTGGGCCGGCCGTGTCATTGCCGACGGCGGCACCAGCGTCCGCGACCGCGTCGAACGCATGTTCCGGCGCGCGCTCGGCCGCCCGGCCACCGCGGCCGAGGTTTCAGCCAGTCTCGGCTTCCTGGCCCGGCCCGGTGTCACCGGCACCGAACTACTCTCGCACCACCAGGCTTGGCAGGATTTGGCACACTCCATCTTCAACTTCAAGGAATTCCTGTATGTTCGATGAGAGACTCATGCTGAACCGACGTCAACTCTCCCGGCGCGACATGCTCCTCGGCACCTCGACCGGTTTCGGCCTCACGGCATTTGCGGGCCTTGCCGCCGAGTCCCCGGCCAGGAAGCCGCATTTTGAACCCAAAATCAAAAGCGTCATCTTCTGTTTCATGTCGGGTGGCGTCTCCCACGTCGACAGCTTCGACCCGAAACCTCGGCTGGCGCGCGATGCGGGCAAACCAATGCCGATGCCGGTCAAGCCCACCATGTTCAACGACGTCAAGGGGATCATGCCGAGCCCGTGGAGTTTCAAGAATTACGGCCAATGCGGCATGCCCGTCAGCGAGCTCTTTCCGCATATGGGTTCCCGCGCCGACGACCTCTGCCTGATCCGGTCGATGACCAGCACCGCCAACGAGCATGCGCAAGGTAATTTCGTCATCCACACCGGCCAGCCGTTTCTCGGCTTTCCGAACGCCGGCGCCTGGATCAACTATGGATTGGGCAGCGAGAACCGCAACCTGCCAGGCTTTGTGGTGCTGGCGAGCGGCGGAGTCCCGCTCGGCGGCATCGGGATGTATGGAAGCGGCTTTCTCCCGGCTGAGCATCAAGCGTCGCTGCTGTATCCCGAAGCGCTGGAGGCTCTGAGCAACATCAGGCCCAACGAGGAGGACCGCGAACAGCAGCGCCGCCTCGCCTTCATTTCTTCCATGGATCGCCAGTTCATGGGTCATGCCGGCGGCGGCGACCCGCAAATCGAGACGGCAATTCGTAATTACGAAACCGCCTATCGTATGCAAACCGCCGTCCCAGAACTGATGGAGCTGAGCGGCGAGAGCGAAGCGACCAAGCGGCTTTACGGCATGGATTCGCCCAACGCCAATACCGCGGCCTACGGCAAGCAGTGCCTGCTTGCCCGCCGGCTGGTGGAGCGCGGCGTCCGCTTTATCGAACTGACCTGCCTGATGAGGCCCTCCGATCCCGGCCAGATTGGCAATCCCTGGGACCAGCACACCGCGCTCAAAGAGGGTCACGCCGAGATGGCGCTGCAAGTTGACCAGCCCATCGCCGGCCTTGTCGCTGACCTCAAGGCGCGCGGCCTCCTCGATCAGACCCTGGTCATCTGGGCCGGGGAGTTCGGGCGCACACCGTTTGCACAGGGCGCCAATGGCCGCGATCACAATCCATCCGGCTTCAGCATCTGGCTGGCGGGCGGTGGCGTGAAACGGGGCTTCACTTACGGCCAGACCGACGAGTTCGGCTACTATGCGGTTGAGAACAACATGACCGTCTATGACCTTTGGGCCACGGTGCTGCACCTTTTGGGCGTTGACCACGAACGCCTCACCTACCGCTTTGGTGGCCGCGATTATCGCCTCTCCGATGTGCATGGCCGCGTGATTCGCGACTTACTGGCATAATCGGCGGCGCTTTTCCGAGGCGGCTGGTCCGATCGCTGACTGTTTCAAGCGGTTAGAGTGGAGTGAGATTTTCCATCGCGACAGCCGGGCATGTCGCGCGGCTTGGCCGCCGCCCGAAGAGCGTGCGATGTCTGCTACTGGCTTCGAGTGTCTCATTTGCGGACCTCGGGGTAGATGAGTGGGAGTGGGCCGGGGCCGTTGAGGGTGAGGGGCTGGCCACCGGCTTTCCAGGCGGCGAGGGCGACGGCGAAGACGAGGTCGTCGTGGGCGGAGCGGTTTCCCCAGCGGAGTAACTCGGAGCGGAGCGTTTCGACGTGCGGTACCGAGGCGGCGACGGTGAGCATGCGCTTTTGGAGGAGGACGCGGACGTTCGCGAGTAAGTCATGCCGGGGGATGTCATAGACGTTGTGCGCGACGAGGACCCGTTCGCCGGCCGTGATGGTGATGCCGGTAATGGGGACGCCGAGGCCGGCGCGCTTCAGCATATCGCGCACGACCGCGCCGACGCCGGTAGCGTCGAGGAGGATTTCGAGGTGGCGCTTCTGGCGGCTCCGGTCTTCCACTAGCGCGCGAATGCGCTCGACCACGTCCGGGTACTGCGTGCGGAGCGGAATGCACTCGATGTGGTTCACGATGATGCGCGTGCGCTCGTGGCGGGCGAAGGTGACCGGGTCGTGCGTGCCGAGGGGCTCGATACGGCGTTCGAGGATGGCGACGCCGGAGTAGTCGCGGGCCTGGCCGAGGTAGTGGCGCGACTGCGCGTAGGGATGCGGGGCGTCGCTCACGGAACGGCCTCGATAGAAGGCGGCGTCGATGGTGGCCGGGTCGGAGTACGAGAAGTCAGCGGCGACGAATTCGCAGAGATACTCGCGCCGGAAGTCCATGTCGGTCATCGCGGCGCGCTCTTCTTGGAGATACTCGGCCGGGATGCGCGGGCAGGCGGTGGCAGGGGCTTCGATGCGGGTCCACTGGGGGCCGCCTTCGTGCCACTCGCGGTAGAAGAAGCCCTGGCGGCCGTCGGGAGTTGAGAGTAACCAGATGGTGGCGCCGGGATGGGTGGCGACCATCGGGCGGAGGCAGAGATAGAGCTCGTCGGAGACGCGCGAGGCCTCGTCAATGAGTAACAGTGAGACGTGGGAGAAGCCGCGGATGTGATGGGTGCCCGGCCGGGATGATTGTTGACACTTTAGACCGGCGTGATTGTTGACACTTTTCAGGTGCCGGTACGTCGCTCATTTGACCTTACCCTGCCGGCGCGAGAACGGAAAAGGGCTGGGCGGAACGGAGCCCGTCGCCGCCGTCAGGCGGCGGCCCGCAGGGCAGGGCGCAGTG